>TARA_R110002049_G_scaffold273782_1_pt1 | contig 90497 bp, 87 predicted proteins | sample TARA_R110002049 | Tara Oceans TARA_R110002049 (sample SAMEA4396941) | marine metagenome | biome: Polar Biome; feature: [SRF] surface water layer (ENVO:00010504); material: water (ENVO:00002006), including particulate matter (ENVO:01000060) such as... | depth 5 m | reverse complement strand
CCAGAGCGAGCGGGGACTCACCCCAGCGCGCACTGGGTATGCCGATAACAGCCACATCGCTCACCTGCGCATGCTGCACCAGGACGGCTTCGATATCCTGAGGGTACACATTCTGGCCGCCGGACAGAATCATGTCCTTCTTGCGGTCGACAATATACAGAAAACCCTCTTCGTCCACGTAGCCGATATCCCCGGAACGCAGCCACTGACGTCCGGCGGCGTCGATGTACTCCGCCTCCGCGTTGGCATCGTCACGGCGCCAGTAACCCGGCATGCTGATACGACCGCGAGAGACAATCTCCCCGGCCACGCCGTGGGGTAACTCCCGGCTATCCTCATCCAGAATACGCAGGTCCGTGCCAATCAGCGGGCGCCCCACCGATGCCCAGCGCCCTTCCGCATCTTCCGGCTCCAGCGTGGTGATGATGCCTTCGGTGAGGCCATAGAGCTCAATAATGCCGCAGGGAAAATGCGCGAAGATGTCGCGCTTGAGCCCTTCACGCAGCGGCGAGCCGCAACTCATCATGGCCTGCAGGCTGCTGACATCGCCACCTTCGGCCTGCAGGTGTTCTACCACCCGCTGGAACTGGATGGGTACCATGGCGGTGTGGGTAATGCGCTCGCGCGCCGCAGTAGCGACGAACGCCGCGGGGTCGAATCGCTCGTGTAGCACCAGGGTACCGCCGGCCAACACCGTGCAGAGCATCGCAACCCAGGAGATATTCGAGTACAGGCCAATGGTCAGCAGAGTACGCGCGGCACCGTGGTAACGCAGGGCGATGGCAAGATCGTAGGCCCAGTCCCGCCGCGTGCGGTGACTGTGCAGAATGCCTTTCGGCAACCCCGTGGTACCGGAACTGTAGATGATGTTCAACGGAGCATCCGCACCGAGCGTGCGGGCCGCCTCGGGCAACGTCTCCGCCTGCCCCGCACAGAGCGCCTCCAGCGCACTCCAGTGCGTATCACCAGGGCCGCTGGTGAGGGTGAGCTGGAGGGTGTCCGGTAACTGCGCCAGCAGTGGCGTCAACCGCGCCTGCTGGTCCGGCGACACCACCAGCGCGCGGATGCCGGCATCCACCAGCATGGCGACCAGCGCCGCATCACTCACCGACAGGTTGATGGGCACCGACACGGCGCCTGCTGCCAGGGTGCCGAACAGCGCCTGCACCATAGGCAGGCCGTTACACATGACCACACCTACCCGGTCTCCCGGAGCCACTCCACGGGCCAGCAGGCCGTGCGCGAAGCGGTGGTTAGCGGCCGTAAATGCACGCCAGTCGAGTGTGGTATCACCGCAGATGACCGCAGGTCGGGGCGCTCGCCAACGACCATGCAGCGCAAGAATTTCCGGCAACAAGGGCACCGGTGCCTCGAATCCAGTCACAGCTTTTACCTTTCGTGTGCTGACAAACACCCCGACCGGAGGCCGGGGCAACAGGCAGGCCTCAGAATCGATATTCCACTGTGGCCGTCAGCGTACGGGGCGGGGCGTAGAACACGGTGGTGTTGTTCTCCAGACCCAGTGAAGAGGCGCAACCGCCCTCACCAAAACAGTAGCCGGCCGTCTTGATCTCCTCGTCGCCGAGATTCTTGCCGTGCAGGCCGACCAGCCACTGTTCGTCACTGCTCATCCAGACCAGGCTGGCGTTGATCACGTCGTAGGCTTCCTGGTCGATCACCGGCACGGGCGCTTCGAACTGGGTAATATCACCTTTGTAGGACCAGTTCAGCTTGGCGGTGAGGTCACCGGCCGCGAAATCCGTTGTGTAGGTGAGCCCGAGATAGAGCATTTCCTCGGGCGTGTTCTGCACCGCGCGCTGATCCGCCACGTTCACCCCGTTGAGCAGCCACTCCTTGATTTCCGCATCAAGCAGGCTCATTGCCAACTGCACGCTGAAATGCTCAGTCAGCAGCACGTTGCCTTCCACTTCGATGCCAGAGATTTCCGCCTGGCCGGCATTGGTCACCGTGCCGACGAAGCCATCGTTGATGCCGTCACCATCGCTGTCTACACCCACAGAACCCGGGATCTGCATGTCCTGATAGTCGCTGTAGAACACCGCGATATTGGTCAGCGCGCGCCCGTCCAGCCAGGTGCTCTTGAGGCCCAGCTCCCAGGAATCGAGCGTTTCGGGATCGAAGCCGCGCTCCACTTCAGGGCTGGCGAAGTTGGCACCGCGCGGGTCGAAGCTACCCGCCTTCCAGCCCTGGCTGTAGCTCGCATACACGGTGACGTCATCGTTGACGGTGTAGCTCAGGTTCACCCGCGGCGAAAAGTCGGTGTAGGTTTTTTCCGCTTCGTAGTCGCTGGTGGTGGCGAGCAGCAGTGCACTGTCGTTGTCGAAGAATGGTGAGCCGAAGCCCAGGTAGGTGCCGCGGAAAATGTCTACCGTGCGCGTGTCTTCGGTGTAGCGGCCGCCGATCGACAGCGAAAACGCATCGGTCAGGCGGTAGGTCACGTCGGCGAACACGGACCAGGCTTCGGTATCCACCGTGCCACCCGTGTACGCGGTAACCGGGCCGATCTGCCCGAGCACCACGTCAAAATCGTTGGCGGCCGTGGCATCAAGGTAATAGAAGCCCGCCACCGCGTTCCAGCGCTCGGTGTTGTAGAGCAACTGGAATTCCTGACTGAACTGTTCGTTGTCGTAGATCACCGGCGCGTCAAAATCGATGACCTCGAGACCGTCGAAATCAATCACGGACTCAGTGTAGTCCTCGCGCCAGGCACTGATTGAGCGCAGCGTGGTGGTGTCGCTGACGTTCCAGTCCACCGACAGCATGGCGCCCTCGGCGTCGATTTCATTGTTGCCGTTGATGCCCGCGGTGGCGACGGAATCCTGCGCACCGGCGGTCGTGTCGTAACGATCAGACAGCACCGGCACGCCACTCACAGCACCGGGGAAGGGGCGGTAGCCGGCGACCGGGTTGGTCTTGTCATTCAGCTTGTCGTAGGCCACGCGCACCAGCCAGTTTTCACTGGGCAGCCACTCCGCGCTGGCGCGCCAGGCAAAAAGATCCTTGTCGTAGTGCTCGTCACTCGTGGTCAGGTTCTCACCGTAACCGTCGCGGGTCAGTGAGGCCACCGTTGCCCCCACACGGAAGGTATCCGTGACGGGTGCCGATGCCGTACCCACCAGATCGAGCTGACCGTAGCTGCCGTAGGAGGCCTTCAGACGCACATCGGTTTCATCGCTCAGACGCCGCGTGACATACTTGATGGCACCGCCCACGGCGTTGCGACCGTACAGCGTGCCCTGTGGCCCGCGCAGTACTTCCACCCGTTCAACATCGTAAATGTCCAGCAGGGCACCCTGGGGCCGGGCGATGTAGACATCGTCCAGGTACAGCGCTACGCCCTGCTCGAAACCCGCCAAGGGGTCCTGCTGGCCAACGCCGCGAATAAAAGCCGTCAGTGTCGTGCTGGTGGCGCGTGATGGCTCCAGCGTGACGCTGGGAATGATCTGCGCCAGCTCGCTGATGTCGGAGGCACCGCGCAGGCGCAACGCATCACCCGACAGCGCGGTAACCGCAATCGGTACATCCTGCAGGTTTTCCGCCCGCCGACGGGCAGTCACAACCACCTCTTCCAGCGCCAGCGCCGGGCCGTCCTGGGCCTGGGCGGTCGAGAAGGGCAGTGCGGAAGCCAGGGAAACGGCGAGCGCGATAGCGGAGCGCGGAGCAAATGCTTTCATGATATCCACCTTGATCGTTATCTTATCGTTTATCTTGAGCCGACCCTGAAAGCCGCCTCAACACTTGTTGAATTACGTCGCCAAACATATTCAACGTCTGTTGAAATGTCAAGCGCACCGGTCTCAGCTCTTGCCGGGAAGCGCATCGTTCGCGGGCACACGGGTCCACCACAGCCCCAGCAGCCCGTAACCGAGTGAGAACAGAATGGCGTAACTGGCGGACACGGCGGGGTTGCGCACGGCACCCGACAGGTTCAGGGCCAGATGCCCGAGGAGACCGATCAGCGCCGCACCCACCACCACCCAGAGCGGGATATGGCGGCGCACCAGCACACCGAAGAGAACCGGCACCAGCGACGCGGCCGCAAGCCCATACACGCCCTTTTGCGCAAAAAGGCCAATCAGCGGCGGCGGATTCCAGGCCAGCACGACGGCCAGTACGCCCACCCCGACCAGTACGCAACGCGAGAGCGCAAGTGCGTTGTAGCGCTCGCCGTACAGGGGCTGCACGATATCGTTCACCACCATCGCCGACAGCGACACCAGGATGCCGTCCAGTGTGCTCATGCCCGCCGCCAACAGGGTGAGGAAAATAAATACGAGCACATACTCGCCCCACGGCGAGCTACCGAATTCGAACAGGAGGTATTCACGCACGACCGTGTCCTGCTCAGGAATGTCGAGGCCCGCCAGGCGCGCGTAAAAGCCAATCATCAGCATCAGGGTGAAGACACTGCCGACCACCACCGTGGTGGCGATGAATTTGCCGATGTCGCGCTCGCTGCGCAAATAGAGCACCTTAGTGAGAATATGGGGTTGCAGCATCAGGGCGAAGGTCACCACAAACCCGCTGACAAACACCGAGAAGAAATCCGAATAGAGGTCACTGCCCGCGTTGAACGCATCGGCGTAACCATTTTCGACAGCGCGCAGCGCGGCCATTGGGTCAGCACCGAGATACTTCCAGCCCTGCGCCACCAGAATCACCGTGATGGCCAGCATCATCACGCCCTGCAGGGTATTGGTGTACGCGTGCGCGTAGGTGCCCCCCATCAACACATAGGCAAACACGAACAGCAGCACGAGCACCAGCGCCGTTTTCTGCTCCACCGGAAACAGGCCGGTCAAGAGCAGGCTGCAGCCCACCAGGATAAGCACCACGAAGGTAATCGAGAGCAGGTTGATAAACGCAAAGAACAGACTGAAGCCACGGTGGTTGTAGCGGTAGAAGATCCACTGCGGAATAGTCAGCGCATTATTGCTTTCACCGAGGCGCAGAAACCCCCGCGTCAGCAGCAGGAAGGCACTGAGAATACCCAGGGATCCGGCGAGCCCGTAGTGCAGGTAAGCGCTCAAGCCGTGGCTATACACAAACCCCGGGTTGATGACAAAAGTTGCCGTCGAAGCGATAGAGGCCGCCAGGGTGATGCCGATCAGGTAGGGGTTCATGTCCTTGTTGCCGATGGAAAAGCCACGGATATCACGCGTTCTGCGCATACCCACCCAGGAGAGCCAGAACACCAGAATCACGTAGGCAAGGGACATGGCGTACTTGAACAGATCAGGAGTCATGGTCGCATTCTCATCGCATATTGTTATTGACAGGCGTTCGATTCTGACGAAAGCCATGCTGCTTTTCAACAAGCGTTGAAAAATAAACTATGCTATTGTCCCCGCCACGGAGGGCGTATTTCTGGCATGACAAAGACCCGGCAGGCACCAAAACGAGAGCGCATTCTGGATGTCGCGGAGGAGCTGTTCGCCCTGCGCGGCTACGATGGCGTCACCCTGCGGCAGATCGCCAACAACGCCGGGGTCGACGTCGCCCTCGCCAGCTACCACTTCGGCAAGAAGCTGGATCTGTTCAATGCGGTCTTCGAACGCCGCGCCGCCCACCTGAATAGCGCGCGACTGGATGCCCTGGAGGCCTGCCAGGCATCAGCCGATGCAGCGGGGCCAACTGTCGAGCAGATTATCGAGGCCTTTCTGCGCCCGCTGGAACTGGCCCAGGAAACCGGAGACCCGGGCTGGCAGAACTATCTGGCACTGATCGCCTATATCAACAACTCGCCCTACTGGGGTCCACGGATGATGTCCAAGCTGTTCGACGGCCTCGTCAGCGCATTCATCGCCGCGTTGCGCAAAGCCCTGCCCGGTGCCCGCGATGAAGACATCTACTGGTGCTACCACAACCTGTCTGGCGCACTCACCCTGACTCTGGCGCAAACCGGGCGCATCGACAAGCTGTCGGGGGGCAAGTGCCTCTCAGCAGACTTTGAAGCAGCCTACGACCACATGATTCCCTTTGTCGCCGCCGGCTTTCGGGAAGTGTGCGGCCGCAGCGGAAAAAAGCGGGCCTAGCGCCTCACCGGAGGCCCGTATGCGACCAGGGCAACAGGAGGGTAACCCGCCATGACCGAGTGGCTTGACGCCGTCATAGACCTTTTTCCCGCCGGTATGGTGGTCGCCCTGACAGCCGCACTGATCGCGGCAGGTTACTGGTTGGCGCAGCGCAAAGACCGGGGCACCGAAACCCTGCTCTTCCAGCTCGGCGTGTGGCTGCTTGGCTCCGCCGGCATCATCGCCTGTGTAGTCGTGCTGCCGATCAGCGATGAAACCCAGGGCCAGATACTGGGCCTGCTGGGTGTTCTGCTCACCGCGGTGATTGCCTTGTCATCGACCACGTTTGTCGCCAATGCCATGGCCGGCGTAATGCTGCAGACAACACGACCGTTTCGCGCGGGCGATTACCTGCGCGTGGGCGAGCAGTTCGGCCGGGTCACCCGACGCTCGCTGATCAATACGCAACTGCAGACTGAAATGCGCGATATCACCACCCTGCCCAACATGCTGCTGGTAGCAACCCCGATCACCGTGATGCACCGGGACGGCACAATAATTTCCGCGGAGGTGTCGCTGGGCTATGACACGCCCTATACCGAGGTGCAGGAATTGTTGCTGCAGGCTGCCGAAACATCCGGTCTCAGCGACCCCTTCGTTCTGCTGCTGGAATTGCTGGACCACGCCGTGCTGTACCGGGTGTGCGGGTTCCTGACCGAAAGCAAAACGCCGCTCACCGCGCGCTCGAACCTGCGCAAGAAAATGCTCGAGCAACTCCATGGGCACGGTATCGAAATCGTCTCCCCCAGCTTCGTCAACCAGCGTCGGCAGGACCCGGCCACCCGAGTCATGCCCGCGGTTCCCGTCCTGCAGTCCGGCACCGTGGCCAGCGAAGCTGCGGCCCCCGAGGAACGCATATTCGACAAGGCCGAGGAGGCTGCGACGCTGGAGGAGCTGAAAGAGGAGCGCAGTGCGACGCAGGAAGCCCTGGCGGCGGTCATGGACCGGCGGGATGCCACAGACGCAGAACAGACGCCGGCACTGGAGCAGGAGATACGCCAGCTGGAGCAGCGCGAGGTCTGGCTCAAGGCCAGGATAGAAGAGGAAGATGCGCCGAAAGACAAAGCGCCCTGACCCCGGCTACAGGTCCACCTCACGCTGAAAATCGCGCTCGATGCGCTGCTGCTGCTCAAACCGGGAAACACCGTTCAGGCGCACACTATCGTGCATGCGCTGCTGGAAGCGCTGCCGGCGGTAGTGGGCTACCAGGCGCGGAAAGCGCTCGGGCTCCAGCTCTCCGGCAATCAATGCCTCGATCAAGGCAATGTCGATACCCACGCGATAGGCGATGCGGCTGGGGCGGATCTTGTGCGCGTGAAACTCGGCCACAATATGCACCTGCTGCTCGCGCCCGTAGTGGCACTCGCGGGAATAGCCATAGGGCGGCGAGGGGGTGCGCGGGTCATCAAGGCCTGGCCCGGTTGTAGCAGGCGATGCGGCGATGGGGTGGTTGTCGGTGTCTCTGCTCATGCGCGTGTTTTAACAGGCGCCCCGCGATTTGCCAAGTCCGGGACGCGTAGTCCGGGACGCGTAGTCCGCGACACGTAGTCCGGAACAGACAACCCAGGGCGACCTGCCTGGCCGGGCCTGGACGGCCTGTCTACGCCCTCCGCTGTGGCCAGAATAAACCCGCGCTTGTGGTTATCATTGCCCCTGCAGCCTTCTATACTCGAGGTTCAGGCACGGGCGCACCAGAGGATAAGAACCATGAACGCACCGCAGACCATAGGATCCATCGAAGACATTGAGCAGCGTATGCAACAGGTGCTGGAGGCACAACGCCAGGACTACCTGCGCGAGGGCGAGGTGTCCGCCGAGACGCGTATCGACCGCATAGATCGCGGTATAGACGTACTATTGAAATATCAGGACAGGATGGTGGCTGCGCTGGACAGCGATTTCAGTTGCCGCGCGCGGGAAGTCAGCCTGCTGACGGACGTCGCCGCTTCGGTCACCCCCCTCAAGCACGCACGCAAGCATCTGCGCAAATGGATGAAACCAGAGCGGCGGCCCACGATGTTCCCGCTCAACCTGCTCGGCGGACGCTCGCGCATCGAGTACCAGCCACTTGGCGTGGTGGGGGTCATCTCACCCTGGAATTTTCCGGTCAACCTGACCTTCGGCCCCCTGGCCGGCATCCTCGCCGCGGGGAACCGCGCCCTGATCAAGCCCTCGGAGTTTACCCCTGCAACCAGCGAAGTGATGGCTGAAATGGTGGCCGAAGCCTGGGACGAAAAAGAAGTTGCCCTGTTTACCGGCGGGCCGGAAGTCGGCCAGGCGTTCTCGGGGCTGGCCTTTGATCACCTCCTGTTCACCGGCGCCACCTCGGTCGCACGGCACATCATGGCAGCCGCGGCACGCAACCTGGTGCCCGTGACGCTGGAACTCGGCGGCAAGTCCCCGGTTATTGTGTCCCGCAGCGCCGATATCGAGAAGAGCCTCGAGCGCATCATGTTGGGTAAAACCCTGAATGCGGGCCAGATCTGCCTGGCGCCCGACTACCTGATGGTTCCTGAGGAAAAACTGGATGCCGTAATCGCCGCTGCCCAAAAAGCCGTGACTGCAATGTATCCCAGCATCCTCGACAACCCGGAGTACACCGCCGTCGTCAACCAGCGCCACTATGAGCGGCTGACCGGCTACCTCAAGGAAGCCGAGGAACGCGGTGCCCGTACCATTCCCATCAACCCCGCCGGCGAGGATTTTCAGGCTCGGGAAGGCAGCCGCAAGATTCCCCCAACGCTCATTGCACAGCCGGCGGAGGATCTCAAGGTCATGCAGGAGGAACTGTTCGGGCCTCTTCTGCCGATTCGCACCTACAAGGATTTCAACGAAACCATTGATTACGTCAACGCGAATCCGCGACCCCTGGCAGCCTACTACTTCGGGCAGGACAAGGATGAAGAACGCGCCGTGTTGTCACGGACCACCTCAGGCGGCGCCTGTATTAACGATGTCATCATGCACATCATGCAGGAAGAGCTGCCCTTTGGCGGCGTCGGTCCCAGCGGCATGGGCGCTTACCACGGTGAAAAAGGGTTCCGTACCTTCAGCCATGCGAAATCCATTTATCGCCAGGCCGGGGTCAATGTCGGCAAGCTCGGGGGAATGCTGCCCCCCTATGGCAAGGCGACTGAGAAAACCATCAGTATGCAGGTCAAGAAGTAGGCGGACCGGCGAGGTGACGCGCCTGCAGTGGCTGCGTCATCTCGCGCTGATCGGCGCTATCCTGCTACCATGGGCGGCTATGACAGCCGCTGCCTCTTCTCCTATCGTGATCGCCCACCGCGGGGCCAGCGGCTACCTGCCCGAACACACCCTGGCCGCGAAGGCCATGGCGCACGCCATGGGCGCCGACTTCATCGAACAGGACGTTGTTCTGACCCGCGACGGCGTGCCAGTCGTGCTGCACGACATTCACCTGGAGTCGACCACAGATGTCGCGCTGCGTTTCCCGGACCGCGCCCGGGCAGACGGACGCTACTACGCCATTGACTTCACACTGGCTGAAATCCGCACCCTGCGCGCGCAGGAGCGGTTGAACAGCGACGGGCAAGCGGTATACCCGGGGCGTTTTCCCGCGCATACCGGTGATTTCCACGTACCCACACTGGCCGAGGAGATCGACTTGATCAGCGGCCTCGATCGCAGCCGGCAGCGCCGCACCGGGCTCTACATCGAGTTCAAGTCGCCTCGCTTTCACCGCCGCGAAGGTCACGACATCGCCCAAAGGGTGCTGGATGTGCTGCGCGAGAAAGGGTGCGACCAGCGCAGTGAGCAGGTATTCCTGCAGTGTTTCGACGATGAAACCCTGCGCTACCTGCGCCACGAACTGAAAACGCCGCTGCCACTGATTCAGTTGATTGCCGACCCCGGTTGGGGCGAAGACAGCGCCGTTGACTACGCCTTCCTGCAAACGGCCGGCGGGCTCGACGCCGTAGCGGGCTACGCCGATGGTATCGGCCCCTGGCTGGAGCAGATCTACCTGGGGCAAGACGCACAGGGAAGACCGGTGCTCAGCAACCTGGTCGCGCTGGCACATGCGCGCGGCCTGCAGGTGCACCCGTACACGTTCCGCGCCGATGCGCTGCCAGCGGGTATCGACAGCTTCGACGCGCTGTTACAGCTCTTTTTCTTCGAACTGGGTGTGGATGGGGTGTTCACCGACTTTCCCGACCTCGCCCGCACATTCCTGCAAGACCACCGCCAGCACAGGACCCCACAGTGACACCCAAAGTGAATCGCCGCACCAAGATCGTTGCCACCATCGGCCCGGGCAGTGAGTCGGAAGACATGATCGCCCGCCTGATCAACGCGGGGGTGAACGTATTCCGCTTGAATTTCAGTCACGGCTCGGCGACGCAGCATGCTCTGGTTGCTGAACGCATTCGCAAACAGGCCGCGGTTGCGGGGCGCTATGTGGGCATTCTCGCCGACCTGCAGGGCCCCAAGATCCGTATCAGCACCTTCCGCAACGGTTCCGTCAAGCTGGAGAATGGAGACCGCTTCCGCCTCGATCTCTCCCTGGGTGAGGGCGAGGGTGATGCCTCCGGCGTCGGGCTCGACTACCGGGAGCTGACCAGCAGCGTATTCCACGGTGACACCCTGCTGCTCGATGACGGACGGCTGCGGTTGCGCGTGGACGAGGTTGTCGACGGCGCGGTTGAGTGCACCGTGCTGGTGGGCGGCACACTGGGCTCGCGCAAGGGCATCAACCGCCTGGGAGGCGGACTGGCGGCGCCGGCCCTCACCGCCAAGGACATTGCGGACATCGACAGCCTGGCGGAGGTGCGACCTGATTTCGTCGCCGTGTCGTTCGTCTCCAGTGCCCTGGATATCTTCCAGACCCGGGAGCTACTGGCCGCACATCAATTGACCCCCGCGATTATCGCCAAGATTGAGCGCGCCGAAGTGGTCTATGATGACGAGACCCTCAATGGCATCATCGATGCGTCCTTCGGCATCATGGTCGCACGCGGTGACCTCGGTGTGGAGGTCGGGGATGCCGAACTCATCGGCCTGCAGAAAACCCTCATTTCCCGGGCGCGCAAAATGGACCGGGTGGTGATCACGGCGACACAGATGATGGAGTCAATGATCAATAGCGCCATGCCCACCCGCGCGGAGGTGTTTGATGTTGCCAATGCGGTACTCGATGGCACCGACGCCGTCATGCTCTCAGCCGAAACCGCGGTTGGCAGCTACCCGGTGGAAGTGGTCAGTGCGATGGCCGATGCCGCCCTCGGTGCAGAACGGCATCCCGTCGCTCGCACCTCGCGCTACCGTCTGGACAAGCAGTTTTCCAGCGCGCAGGAAGCCATCGCCATGTCGGCCATTTATGCGGCCAATCACTACAACGCCGTACGCGGTATCGCCTGTTTGACCGAGTCTGGCAGCACGCCGCTGCAGATGTCGCGGTTGTCATCCGGTTTGCCGATCTTCGCCCTCAGTCACCGCAGCGAAACCCTCCAGCGCCTGTGCCTGTGCCGCGGCGTGGTGCCCCTGTTTTTCGACGCCAGCGTGTTTGACCCGGAAACCATCGAATCCAGCGCGATCGAGTTCCTCTGTGATGAGGGTCAACTGCACAAAGATGACGCCGTGCTGCTGACCAAGGGCTCCGTGATGGGCCGGCCGGGCTCCACCAACATCCTGAAAATTCTTTCGGTGCCATGACAGGCGCGAGCACGGGTCTGCGACTGGTCGCGGACGTCGGCGGTACCAACAGCCGTGTGGCGCTGTTCGACCCCCGCGACGGCAGCCTGCAGGCCCTGCGTGTTTACCAGAACGCCAGCCACGCCGATTTCGGCGCTGTACTGGACAGTTGGTTCCGGGAGGTGGACGCAGACGCACCCCGGGAAGCCTGCATTGCGGTAGCGGCACCGCCCAGCGGCAATAACGCCCGCATGATCAACATCGATTGGGAGCTGCGAGGTGCGGAGCTGGCGCAGCGTTTCGGCATACGGCAACTGGGCCTGATGAACGACTTCGAGGCCAACGCGTGTGCCCTGCCCTGGCTGCGCCCACAGGACTCTACGACGCTGCAGGCCGGGCGGACAAAAAAACCCGCGCGGCTGGCTGTGTTGGGCCCCGGTACAGGCCTTGGTGGCGCCGTACTCGACATGCGGACCGACGGCGCCGTTGCCGTCGCCTGTGAGCCCGGACAAATGGACCTCGCACCGTTGGGAGCGGCGCAGATGGCGCTGTGGCCCGTGTTGCAACGGCACCACCCGCGGATTTACGCGGAGCTCCTGCTCTCCGGCGCCGGCCTGCGACGACTGTACCTGGCGCTGGGCGAGGCTGAGGGCAAGGTGACCGAGGATCTTGACCCCGCAGCCATCAGCGCCCGCGGCGTCGCCGGCAGCGACCCACTGTGTGTCGCAACGCTAGCGCAGTTCTGCGCCTTCCTGGGTGCAGCCAGCGCCAACTTCGTGCTGGCGAACGGAACGTATGACGCACTATATCTGGCGGGGGGTATCGTGCCGAGAATGGTGCCCTTCCTGCAGCAGAGCGCTTTTCTGTCCTGCTTTCACGATCGCGGCCCACTGCAATCCGCCCTGCAGCGCACAGCGGTCGCGGTCATCACCCACCCCTACCCCGGACTCGTGGGTGCGGGCCGCGCGCCACTGGCAGGCGCGGCCTGTTAGTGTTCGCAAACGCGTAATATTGCCCAAAATATTTGCCGAACAGCAGCTACCCGCTGCAAAACCCGGTGCTAAACTCTTGGGAGCTGAGTAATCAGTGGTATTTATGCGCGTGGTCGAAGTTCCCTTAAGTTCCTCGGTACGTTGAACATAAATAGTGACTAACCCCTGGAGCCCCGAACCGGGCTTTCCCAAGTTATACAGGTAACACATATGTCTACAGAAACCGGCACCGTTAAGTGGTTTAACGAGACCAAGGGATTCGGCTTCATCGAGCGCGAAAACGGCCCCGACGTGTTCGTACACTTCAGCGCAATCAAGGGCGATGGCTTCAAGACCCTCACTGATGGCCAGAAAGTGCAGTTCACCGTCACCAACGGTCAGAAAGGCCCGCAGGCAGAGAACGTCACACCGGTCTAAGCCTGAGCGTTTTTCGACCCCAAAAAAAAGGAGCACCTCAGTGCTCCTTTTTTTTCAAGGCCACCTGGCCCGGTTTAGCCTTCCTGCAGCTGGCGCTGACGGTCAAGCTCGGAATCCATGTATTGGATCCACTGTTTGGAGAACTTGGCTGATCGCTCGTCACGGCCGGCTGCCTTGAATGCCTCGCGGGCCTTCTCGTACTGCTTGTCGTTGAAGTAGGCCATGCCCAGTACCAGGCGCGCCGTATCCGGGCGCTTCACCCCGCCGCGTGCAAGGCCCTTGGTGATGGCATCAATCGCCTTCTTGAACTCATCGCCGTCCAGATAGATGTTACCCAGCCGCGTATACAGCTCACCGTCTTCGGAGCGCGCCGCGGCTTCTTCCATCGCCGGAATAGCCTTGTCAATTTCCTGCGCCTGGCGGTAGGCGTTACCGAGGATCTCGTAATTGCGCGAGGTGGCTTCGACCGACTTGTTGCCCAGGCCTTTGTCCATCACCTTGGCCGCCTTGTAGGGCACTTCGGCATTCAGGTACAGATAGGCCATGGTGACCTGCTCTGAGCCCTTGTCCAGCATGTCCTGGACGTAGGCCGCCTCCATGGCGGCGAGTTGTTCGCTGTCGCGCTTCTGCTCGCCGTACATGTGCGACAGCTGCACCCAGTACTGCTTGTCGGGGTAGTGAGTCAGCAGCTCTTCAAGCACACGCACCGCGTTGGTGACGTCGTTCTTGTCGAAGTACAGGAAGCGAGCCAGGTTGTACCACTGCTCCTTCGGCACCTTGGCCTTTTCCTTGTACATGCTGATCGCTTTCTCAACATTGTTCAGGGCCTTGGGGTAGTCGTTGAGCTGGTAGTAGCCCTGCGCCAGCAGCACGTAGGCGTCCTCTGGCGGGTTGTCGGTCATGGCGAACCAGGACAACAGCGCGTTGACACCCTGCTGCCACTGCTCCTGGACAAAATACAGCTGCGCAATGGTATAGCGGGTGTTGATCTCCATCGCCAGCGGGATATCCGGCTGACGGACCACATTTTCGTAGGCCTGCAGTGCCTTGTTGTAATCCTCGCGCGAGTAGTGAATGAACGCATAGAGGTTGTAGACGTTGGCTAATTCGTAGCTGTTCAGCTCGTTCTTGCCACCCGCACCCAGCATGTCGTCCAGCACGCGCGATGCGCCGGCCAGATCCTGTGCTTCTGCGGCGGCCTGCGCTTCGGACAGCTTTTCATAAACCGCGTTGCGCAGCGCCGGCGTGCGACGCGTCTCGCGCTGGTCACCACCGCCTTCCTGGGCAACCGCCGCAGCCAGGGGTGCAAAGCCAAACTCGGCGCCGGCCTGGTCGAGCACCACGGGCGTGGCGGCGAGGGGCAGTGCCAGCAGCGCCGAACGTAACCAGCGTGTGGGATCGTACAATTTCATAACGCTCACTGTTCCAGCTCGTAGGTGAATTTGTTTTGGACGCCGGCCACCTCAATCGGTTCGCCATCGACCACCCGCGGCTTGTACTTGAACTTCTCTGCGGCCTTCACCGAAGCGGACTCGAACACGCCCGACGGCTGGCAATCCACTGCCCGGGGATCACGTATGGATCCGTTGCGGGTCACCGTGTACTCGACAATGCAATAACCGCTGATGCCGCGCGTCTGGGCCCGCCGGGGGTAGACTGGCGCCACCTTGACGATAGGCAGATACTCGCCGTCGCCACTGGACATGCCGGATGAATTGATCGACACATCCACGCTCGCGCGCGGTGCGGTGTTGACCACATTCATGTCCATATCCATGTCCATATCCGGCGTATCCAGTTCCGGTGGCGGTTCCTCGGGATCCTCGACCTTCTCCGGCTTCTTCTGCGCCACGTTGACCTCGATTTCGGTTTCGGGCACAACGATGTCCGCAATTTTACGGCTCTCGATATCTTCCTGCTGGTACTCACGACTGATCAGGCTCTGCATTACGAAAAACAGGCCGATCGCTACAGGGATCGCTACCAGTGCACCCACCAGTACCCTAACAAAGCTGCTGCCCATTCCGTTTACACCTCGTCATCCGTTGAAATACAGGGCGGAGCCGTGAGCAGCGGACGGATTTCGTCAACCAGCTGCTCGACTGCAAACGCGGGCGTGTCGCGGTCTACCTGCACTACAATATTCGCCTGTGGCGCTTCTTTCTTGGCACCCTCTGCCAGGCGGGCCGCGCGATCCAGAGACACGCGATTCTTGTCGTAATAGATTTCCCCGCGGTCATCCACGGCGAAAATAATGGTGCCCCGCTCACAGGCTTCGGTGGTCGTTGCCTGTGGCTTGAGCAGCTCTACGCCAGGCTCCTTGACGAAGGAGGACGTGACGATAAAGAAAATGAGCATAATGAACACGACGTCCAACATGGGCGTCAGGTCGATATTGCCCTCGTCCGCCGCGGCCTTTCTGGCTGCGTTATCTCGAATGCTCATGGATCCTATTTCCCTTCGCTGGCCCAGTTGACCGCGCCAGCCCCGGCCTCACGAGCCGCGTCTGCCACGTCCACGACCGCACCGGCCTTGGCACCTTTTTCGACCTTGATCGTCACCGCTTGTTCCGGATCATTGGCGAGCAGACGCTGAATGTTCGCCCGGACAGCCCTGGCGTCGACACGCCGGTTCTCCATCCAGATCTGGTTATCACTGCGGATGTTCACCAGAATGCTGGTGGCATCACTGGGGTCCGACTTGGCGCTGTCTGGCCGGCTGACTTCTATACCGGCCTCCTTGATGAACGAGGCGACAACGATGAAGAAGATCAGCATGATGAACACGACGTCCAGCATCGGCGTCAGGTCGATTTCTGCTCCTTCGTCTTCCTGCTGTTTTGCAAGTCTGCGCATCTGATTGCTACCTGTCAGCGTCCGATCAGTGATCGGACGTTAAATTATCCTGTAGGAATTCCTGTTCCCGCGTCGCAACACGGTTCAGGTAGGTGTTCGCGAAGAGCCCGGACAGGGCGGCCACCATGCCCGCCATGGTAGGAATGGTAGATCGCTCTACACCACCCGCCATGGACTTGGCGTCACCACCACCGGTCACGGCCATCACGTTGAACACCTCGATCATGCCTGTCACCGTACCCAGTAGGCCAAGAAGCGGGCACAGGGCAACCATAGTGGTGATGACGGGGAGGTTGGCGTTGATGGCCTCGCGACTCCGGGACAGCAGCCGGGCGCGAATCTGCTTCGCATTCCACGACTTGCGTTCGCTGCGCGCCTCCCAGGTGTTGATGATGGCAAAGGCCTCCTTGCGCCAGGCAAAGGTAAAGTACCAAAGCCGCTCAAAGATCAACGTCCACATCACGAACACCAGGATGGCGATGAGCCAGAGCACGTCCCCGCCTTTGTCCATAAAGGCGAGGGTGCTGTCAAAAATTCCTCCCGACATGGTCGAACCTCTGCTTATTTGCCGCTGGATTCAGAATGCTCGGCAACAATCCCGGTCGCCTGCTCGTTCAGCACGTGGATGATGCGCTGAGCGCGGCCATTCACGATGGTGTGCAGCAGAACCGTGGGGATAGCAACCAGCAGACCCAGTACGGTGGTAACCAGTGCGGAGGAGATACCGCCAGCCATGGCCTTGGGATCGCCAGCGCCGAAGATGGTGATCGCCTGGAAGGTGATGATCATACCGGTCACCGTACCCAGCAGACCCATCAGCGGCGCTACCGCGGCGATGATCTTCAGCAGGGTGAGACCGGACTCCAGCTTGGGCGTTTCACGCATGACACCCTCGGACATCTTGAGTTCCAGCGTTTCCGCGTCCATCGACGGGTTGTCCTCGTGGATTTTCAGCACGCGGCCCAGCGGGTTGTTGGTGTTGGCCGTCTTGCTTTTCAGCTGGCTGCTGACCTTGGCACCCACGGCTGACAGAACGATCAGGCGGAACAGCGCGAGGATGAAGGCAAACACACCCACTGCGGTAATTGCGTAGCCCACATAGCCACCCTGGTGCCAACGTTCTTCCAGCGTCGGGCTGTCGATGATCGCCGCGAGGAAGGAACCGCCGGTAGGACCGGTGGGGTCGATACCAAACTGGTGAATGCCGCTGTCGGCATTGGCCAATTCTTCCGCCCAGGCGTTGTAGCGACCAGCAGGCTGGCGCGGCAAGACGCTGAGATTACCGTTGTTGAAGGCCAGGTAGTTGCCATCGGTGTCGATGACGTTGAAGGCACCAACACGGACCACTTCACGGTCGGTACGCTCGCCGGTCGCGGTGGCAACTTCTGTATTGAAGCGCACAACATTGCCGGTCTCGGTGATTTCACGCAGCATTTCGTACCAGACGCGCTCAATTTCCTCGATACGCGGCAGCTTGTCGGAGCCGCTCATCTTGGCAATCAGCTCTTTCAGGAACAGCTCCCGATCGGGGTACTGTGCCGACACCAGAGACACCTCAATGTTGGAAGACAGGTCACCCGCTGCAGCGGTCAGGTGACCGAACAGCTCGGTCAGTGAACCCAGACGCTCCTTCAGCTGCTCCTGCTTGGCAGCGACGAGCAGCTCGTTCTCCTCGAACTTGGCTTCCAGGGTGGTGGACAACTGCTCCTGACGCGAACGCTCAGCCTTGGCCTGCTCCAGCGCCTTGGCCTGGTTGGCCTTGTCAGCACTGAAACGACGCTCACGCTCGGCATTTTCACGCGCTTCCTGCGCCTGCCCCTGCTTCACGAGGCCTAGCAGCTCACTCAGGCTGGCGGCATCGCGCTCGGGCGCATCCTGGGCCAGAGTTACGCCGGATACGGCCAGCGCTCCGCCCAATACCAGGGCAGAAAAAATCGTGTTAAGCGCTTTCATTATTCAGCCTCCGGTGCAGCAACGGGCATGTTGAGAAGTTCGATAGTTGCCTGACGCTTGGCGATACGCACACCCTTGCGAATGGCATTGGCGTAATCGCCGGAATCCAGCGGCTCCCAGCTATTGGTTTCCTTGTTCCAGACACCACTCTCGGTGCCGTCGGTGGTCTGGTAAACCAGTGCCAGGCGGCCGATGCGCAGGAAGTCGACGTCACGCGTGGTGCCGTTGATGTCGATAGCCGCGCTGTAGCTGTCAAAGCCACGGCCGTACTGCAACTCAATATTGTAGGCTTCCAGCACCTGGCGGAATTTCTCGGCAACCGTCAGGTCGGAGCGATCCACGTTGCTGCGCAGGAAAGCGATGCGCTCGCGGCGCTCTTCGAGATTGAACGGCACATCCAGTTCGATGAACTGCTCCAGGCCGTCAATCATGCGGATAACCAGCGGAGTCATCTGGCGCTGAATCACGGTGACTTCGTTGATCGACTCCTCGATGTCCGCAATACGCGCCATCTGGTTGTCGATCTGGCGCTGCAGGCGCGCGTTGTAGACCTTGAGGCCATCGACCTGCTTCATGACCGACTTGTAGTCGGACAACAGGTCGCGCGTCTCATCGGCCAGGCGGTCGATTTTCTGCTGCGACTTGCGCGCCGCCTCGTTGCGGGCTTCCCCCACCTCCAGAACGGAGTCGAGGGTATTGGCTTGCACTGCCGCTGCGCTACCCGCGAGGGTACCCGTTGCGACGAGCGCAGCGATCAATACGTTCTTCAATCGATGCATAGTCATGGGAATTGTGCTTCCTATTTCCAACTAGAGTGATTCAGTGCCGAGATAGCGTGCTGCTGTGCTACCCACGTTGCTGGTACGTTTATAGTGAAAAAATAAGTAACGGTAAACCGAGGTGAAGAATTTAAACCCAATACCCCGGTATTTTCAATCAATCCACTGCGGTCCTGCAGCCATTTTTCTCAAACGTGTAGATAGGTGACAAAGCATACAGCAGGAAAAGCCCAAAGTAACACTTGTTTGAGTCAACTAACTGCCGCCGTCGATCTGACGACGCTCAAAGCAGACAAATGCGTAGGGGTACAAATTATCTTCGGTCGCGGGGCGCTCCTCGCGGCTGATTTCCCGCCATTGGGCCGCGTCAACAGGCGCAAACCAGGTATCTCCCTCGATATCCGCGTGCACTTCCGTAACATACAGGCGCTGGGCAAGTGGCAGCGCCGCGGCGTAGATGGTGGCGCCACCGATCACGACCAGCTCCTCCGCGCCTGTTACCTGCGCCAGCTCGGCCGCCAAAGTCAGCGCTGCGGGCACCGAGTTGGCCACCGCCACACCCTCAGCGCGCCACCCCGTTGTCGCCGTGACAACAATATTCGGCCGGCCGGGCAACGGACGGCCAATCGACTCAAAGGTTTTTCGGCCCATCACCACCGGCTTGCCCATCGTGGTACGGCGGAAATACTGCAGGTCGTCGGGCAAGTGCCAAGGCAGTGCGTTGTCTCGGCCAATGACGCCGTTCGCGGCCACAGCGACCATCAGGGCAATGCGCACAGACATGGCTACACCGCCACCGGCGCGGCGATGTGCGGGTGGGGGTCATAACCGTCGAGACGAAAATCCTCAAAACAATAGTCGTAGATGGTGGGCGGGCGGCGCAGGATTTCCAGCCGCGGCAGCGCCCGTGGCTCACGCGCCAGTTGCTCCGCCACCTGCCGCAGGTGGTTGCTGTAAAGGTGGGAGTCGCCGGTGGAGATGATGATTTCCCCCGGTACCAGATCGGATTGCTGTGCCAGCATCATGGTCAACAGGGCGAGACTGGCCATGTTGTAGGGCAAGCCGAGAAATGAATCGCTGGAGCGGATGTACAGCTGGGCGGACAGGCGCCCTTCGGCCACATAGAACTGGTACAGCAGGTGGCAGGGCGGCAGCGCCATGCGCCCGGCACGCGCGTTGTCCTGGGGGCTCATGGTTTCATCCGGCAGGAACTCCACGTTCCAGCCGTGAAACAGGATGCGCCGGCTGTCCGGGTTGTGACGCAGGCAATGCAGTACGTAGTCGATCTGGTTGATCGTGCCGCCATCGCGGGTGGGCCAGGCCGTCCACTGGGCGCCGTAGATGGGGCCGAGGTCGCCACTCTCCGTGGCCCACTCATCCCAGATGCTGACACCATTGGCTTTCAGCCAGCCGGTGTTGGTATCGCCGCGCAAAAACCACAACAGCTCATTGACGATGCTCTTCAGGTGCAGCTTCTTGGTCGTCAGCAGCGGAAAGCCCGCCGCCAGATCGTGCCGGAGCTGACGCCCGAACACCGACAGTGTGCCGGTGCCCGTACGATCACCCTTGGCGACGCCGTTATCAAGAATATCCTGCAGCAGTTGCTGATACTGCTTCATGCCATTTTCCTCCCGCCGCCCACCGGCGCCTGCCGGTGGTAGGCCCACCACAACAAGAACAGCCCCAGCGCAATCATCGGCAGGCACAACAGTTGCCCGCGCGTCAGCCAGCCAAAGGCCTGAAAACCGATGTGCGCGTCCGGCTGGCGAAAGAACTCCGCTATGAACCGCAGGCATCCGTAACCCAGGGCGAACAAACCGGACGTCGCCCACATGGGACGTGGACGAGCGCTGAACACGAGCAGTACAACAAACAGCAGTACCCCCTCGAGCGCGAACTGGTAGAGCTGTGACGGGTGCCGCGCCAGTTGCAGCGGGTCCGCCGGGAACACCATGGCCCAGGGCACATCCGTGGGTCGGCCCCACAGTTCCTGGCCGATAAAGTTGCCCAGGCGACCCAGGGCCAGCCCCATGGGAGTCAGCAGCGCCGCCAGGTCCAGCACCGCACCGAAAGCGATATTGCGGCTGCGGGCAAACCAGGCAACCGCGATGATGACACCGAGCATGCCGCCGTGGAACGACATACCGCCCTGCCAGACCTGCAACAACCACAGTGGGTCCTGCAGGAGGCGCTCACCGCCATAAAACAGGGCGTAGCCGATGCGTCCGCCGAGAACAACGCCGAGAGCGCTGAAAAAAATGAGGTCATCCACCTGCTCGCGCGACAGCGGTACATCCGGCCGCCGGCTGCGCCGCACGCCCAACCACCAGGCAAAGGCGAGACCGGCCAGATAGGCCAGGCCATACCAGTGCACCTGGATCGGGCCCAGAGAAACGGCGACGGGGTCGATATCGGGATAGGGCAACATGGCATTCGATCCTTGCTCGAGGGCGCATCGTGCGGCGCCGGCTCTGGCCACTGTCCGCACAGCGAGCGGGCATTATCCGGCACCGGCGCGCGATTCACAATTCTCACTGCCAGTGGCAGGATGAACGCTGCTGTCAAAGGAAGCGTGACCATGTGCCTCATTGTCTTCGGCTGGAAAGTGCTCAACGCCACGCCGCTGCTGCTCGCGGCCAATCGCGATGAATTCCATCGCCGCCCCACGGCAGCTGCCGGATTCTGGAGCGACCACCCCACACTGTTGGCGGGACGCGACCTGGAAGCCGGCGGCACCTGGATGGGTGTGACAGAGGCCGGGCGCTTTGCCGCCGTCACCAACTTCCGCGACCCCGCGCAAACCGCCCCCGCAGCGCGCTCCCGGGGAGAATTGGCGGTCAACTTTCTCACTGCGGACCTGTCCGCCGAGGGCTACCTGCACCAGGTTGCGCTGGCCGCGGAAGACTACGCGGGATTTAACCTGCTGGTCGGCGACAGTGAGGAGCTCTGGTACTACAGCAACCGACTCGCGGGGGAGCCCGCGAAGCCGCTGTCGCCCGGCATTTACGGCCTGAGCAACGAGCGCCTGGATACGCCCTGGCCCAAGCTGCTGCGGGCACGCTCCCGCTTGGCGGCGGTGGTCGATCGCGGCAACCTCGACCACGACACACTTCAGGCCACGGTGTCTGACCGGGAACTGGCGCAAGAGCACGCGCTGCATCCCTCGGAGCAGGCGGCGCGCATGGACCGCCGTCTGTCCGCACAGTTCATCGTGACCCCGGAATACGGCACGCGGGCATGTACCACCTTGTGGCTACAACGGGCGGATCATGAGGATGGCGCCATAATTGATTGGCGTGAACGCCAGTTCGACCCCGCTGGAAAACAGGCGGCGTGCAACACCTACCGGTTCCCCGTAACGCTCAGCCGAGCGGGGCGTGAACAAACTGCTGCAGGCCGTGTGCCGCCATGAAAGTCTGTAGCCGCGACTGCACCGCTTCGGCGTGTTCCAGCAGCATTACTTCGGCCAACAACTCACGGGCCTCCGCGTGCGTCAGGCTGCGCAGGGACTTCTTCACCCGCGGCAGCGCAGTGGCATTCATCGACAACACGCCGTAACCCATGGCCATCAACAGTACGGCGGCCAGGGGGTCACCGGCGAGTTCACCGCAGATGCTCACGGGTTTGCCCTCCGCCGCGCCGGCTTCCGCCACCATGCAGAGCGCCTGTAACACCGCCGGATGATAGGCGTGATAGAGGCCGGCAACCCGCGCATTGTTGCGATCCACCGCCAGCAGGTATTGCGTGAGGTCATTGCTGCCGACCGAGAGGAAGTCGGCGCGCCGCGCCAGGGCGCGCGCCTGGTAAACCGCCGAGGGCACCTCGACCATGACACCGATGGGGGGCAGCGCGACCTCCGTGCCTTCCTGCACGATTTCCCGGTGCCCGCGATGAATCAGCTCCAGCGCCTCTTCGAATTCCGAGATGTTACTGATCATGGGCAACATGATGCGCAGGTTGCCATAACCTGCGTTGGCCTTGAGCATGGCGCGCACCTGGGCCAGGAAAATCTCCGGGTGATCCAGCGTCACGCGAATGCCGCGCCAGCCGAGGAAGGGGTTGTCTTCGGCTATCGGAAAGTACGGCAGGGCCTTGTCGCCGCCGATATCCAGTGTGCGCATGGTCACCGGGCGCGGCGCGAAGGCCGCGAGCTGCTCGCGGTAGATCAGCCGCTGCTCTTCCTCACTGGGGAAACGGTCACGCAGAAGAAACGGCACTTCCGTCCGGTACAGGCCGACGCCCTCCGCCCCCTGCTCGAGCGAGCGCGTGACATCGGCCATCAGGCCGGTGTTGACCCAGAGCGGCAGGCGGTGACCATCCACGGTTTCGCAGGGCAACTCGCGCAGGGACTCGAGGTCGCGTGACATGGCCTGGTCCTGGTCGACCACGTCCTGAAAACGCGCCCGCACGTCCGGCAGCGGGTTCAGGTGCACAATGCCGTTGTAACCGTCGACCACCAGTTCCCGGTCCTGCAGGCGGGTATAGGGCAGATCGACCGCGCCCATGACGGTGGGCACACCCATCGCGCGGGCCAGAATCGCCACGTGCGAATTGCCCGAACCGCGCACGGAAATCAGCCCGGCCAACTGCTCCCGGGGTACCTCGCCGAGAGAGGACGCTGTCAGCTCTTCTCCCACCAGAATGGTGTGCGCGGGGTAGGCGGTCTGCTCATTGCGGGCTGCGTCCTGCAGGTAAGCGAGTACTCGCGTACCGAGATCCTTGACGTCCACCGCACGCTCGCGCAGGTAGCTGTGCTCCATGCGTTCAAAATGACGAATATGACGAATCATCACCTCGCTCAAGGCCCCCTGGGCCCACTGCCCGGCCTTGATCAGGCCCGCCACCTCACCGCCGATGGCGGAGTCGTCGAGAATACCCAGGTACACGTCGAACAGCGCGTGATCCTCGGCACTCATTTCCCCGCGCAGGTTGTCGGATACGCCCTGAATATCCGCGCGCACACTGGCCAGTGCCGCCTTGAAAGCGCGCAGCTCCTGGCGCCGGTTGCTGGCGCCCTTGCGCGGTACTGCATAGAGGTCGGCCACCGGTGAAACCACCACCGCCGTGCCAATCGCCACCCCCGGCGCGCCAGGGATACCGTTGATCCGCGCCGGGGCGGCAGCCCCGCCAAGCAGCTCTTCCTGCACCGCGCCCGTGACCCGGGCGTGTGCGATCACGGCCGCCAGCTGCGCGGACATCGTGACCAGAAAGGCTTCTTCGCTTTCGTCGAAGCGGCGCCGCTTGGTTTGCTGAATCACCAACACGCCGAGCACATCGCGCTGGTGAATGATGGGTGCGCCGAGGAAGGCGTGGAAGGGTTCCTCGCCCAGGCCCTCCAGCAACTGGAAGCTGGGATGGCTCTCGGCGTCCTCGAGGTTGACCGGCTCCTCGCGCTGGGCCACCAGGCCGACCAGGCCTTCACCCGGCGCCAGGCTCGCCGCTCCCACCTGCAGCGCGTTCAGGCCCTCGGTAGCGCGAAACACGAAGCGCCCGCTGGCTTCGTCGCGCATGTACACGCTGCAGACCTCAGTGCCCATGGCATCGCGTACGCGCTTGACGATGATCTGCAGCGCATCATTGAATCCTTCGGCTGCATTCACCTCCTGCACGATATTGCGCAGGGTTTCCAGCATCATGGCCGCCATCAGCCAGGCACATCCGTGAGTCGCGCCAGCGGCGGCGCCAACTCCTTGAGGGCTCGCCGGTATACCTCGCGCTTGAAGGCCACCACCTGATTCAACGGGTACCAGTAGCTCACCCATTGCCAGTGATCGAACTCGGGCTTCTGGTTGGCGTTCAGGCACACAGCGTCATCCTCGGCGCGCAGGTGCAGCAGAAACCATTTCTGCTTTTGGCCTATACACAGCGGGTTCTGGTCTTTGCGCACGAAACGCCGCGGCAGGCGGTAGCGCAGCCAACCGCGTGTAGCAGCCACCACGTTCACCGCCTCAGGGGCAAGACCGACCTCTTCGTGCAGCTCCCGGTACAGGGCTTCCTCCGGGGTTTCACCCCGGTTGATGCCGCCCTGCGGAAACTGCCAGGCGTCACGGCCACCAATGCGGCGCGCCCACAGGAGCTGGCCTGCATCGTTGGCCAGTATGATCCCAACGTTGGGCCTGAATCCCTCTGAATCGATCACCGGATACCATCCTTATTATGCGACCGACTATTGTTCCACACTTTCCGGTGTCTGAGAAATTTACTCTGCGGGCCGGCCACGCTATCCTCGCGCCAGCCTGGAGCACAGCATGACACTTGCCATATTTGACCTCGACAACACCCTGATCAGCGGCGACAGCGACCACTTGTGGGGCCAATTCGTGTGCGAACAGGGGCTGGTGGACAGCGACAGTTTTGCCCGAGAAAACGAGCGTTTTTACCGGGACTACCAGGCAGGCACGCTGGATATCGACGCTTACCTGCGCTTCGCACTCGGCCCGCTCGCCGGACGCTCACCGGAAGAACTGGCACCGCTGCACCGGCAATTCATGCGCGAAAAGATCGAACCGATCATGCTGCCCCGGGCCCGCGACCTCATCGCCAACCACCGGCAGCAGGGCCACCACCTGCTGGTGATCACGGCAACCAACCATTTCATCACGCGACCTATCGTCGATGCCCTGGGTATCGACGACCTGCTCGCCTGCGACGCGGAGCTGGTGGATGGCCACTATACCGGCGAACCCGTCGGCATTCCGTCATACCATCATGGCAAAGTGCTGCGACTGCAGAGCTGGCTGCAAAGCAAACAACTGGACCTGGCCGGGAGCTGGTTCTACAGCGACTCCCACAACGACCTGCCGCTGCTGGAATGTGTCGATTTCGCGGTGGCCGTGGACCCCGACGCCACGCTGCGGGCGCGAGCGGTGGCGGAGGGTTGGCCGGTTATTTCCCTGCGGGCGTAAGCCGCCGGGAAAATACCGATTTCAAGTAATCGGTTTCGGGGATGAGTGGGTGAACCGGGTGATCCGGCCCCTGCCCGCCCTGTTCCAGCACGCGCAATTCACAGCCGCTGCGACGAGCCGCGCCCTGCACGGCAAGCACCAGATCCGCGCGTGAAAGATGCATGGAACAGGACGCGGAAACCAGCACCCCACCGGGGCTGAGCAGCGCCAGGCCGAGTTCGTTGATGCGTTGGTAGGCCTTGATGCCTTTCTTGATGTCCTTGCGACGCTGGATGAAGGCCGGTGGGTCGACAATCACCAGGTCAAACTGCTGCCCTTCGCTGCGCAAGGCCTGCAACACCTCCGCCGCCTGCCCCTGACGTACCGCAACCTGTTCCTCCAGCCCGTTCAGGCGCGCATTGGCGGCAACCCCTGCCAGCGCCGTTGCCGAACTGTCCACACAGAGCACCGCGCTGGCGCCACTGGCAGCCGCCTGAATACCCCAGCCGCCGATATAGCTGTACACATCCAGCACACGCTGGCCCGGTGCGTAGTCACGCAGCCGCGCACGGGCCATACGATGGTCATAGAACCAGCCCGTTTTCTGCCCCTGCAATACCGGCGCCGCGAACGCCACGCCATTCTCCTGCAGGCTCACCACCTCCGGCACCTCGCCGAACACCACCTCCACCCGTTCGACCAGCCCCTGCTCGCGGCGGCTGCGGCTGTCCGCCCGCAACAGAATACCGGCGGGGTTCAGCACACGCCGCAAAGCCTCGATCACGGCAGACTCGTGTTGCTCAATGCCCGCATTGTGGAACTGCATGACCAGGTATGCGCCAAAACGGTCAACCACAAGGCCGGGAATGCCATCGCTATCACCGTAAACCAGTCGATAGCATTGCCCCGGCAACAGCGCCTCGCGGCTGGCCAGGGCTCTCGCCACCAGCGGCGCAAGCCAGTCGGCCGAAAGGCTCTGCTCCAGGCCGTGCGCATACACGCGAGCACAAATCAGCGACTGCGGCTCCATGTAGGCGGAACCGAGCAGGGCACCATCTGCCCGGCGCACCTGAACCACATCGCCGGCAGCAAAGGATTGCAGCGGGCTGCGCTGTACGTCGACTTCGTTGGAGAATACCCAGAGGTGTCCCGCAGCCAGGCGCCGGTCAGCGCCCGCCCGCAGGAACAGGTCAGCGCTCACTCGTCGGCACAGTGGTTGGCGTAGTCCTCGGCGCTCAGCAACTTCTCCAACTCGCTGGTGTCGTCCGGTTGCAGGCGGAAAAACCAGCCGTCGTTGTAGGGGTCGGCATTCACCGTTTCCGGCTCATCTTCCAGGGCTTCATTGACGGCGATGACTTCGCCACTGATCGGCGCATAAATGTCGGACGCGGCCTTGACTGACTCCACCACACCGGCTTCATCGCCAGCGGCAAGGCGATCGCCAACGCCTGGCACCTCGACAAACACTACATCGCCCAGCGCTTCCTGTGCGTGGTCACTGATACCGATGGTGACGGTGCCATCTTCTTCCAGGCGCGCCCACTCATGGCTGCTCGCGTACTTCAGTTCACTCGGGGTCATGCTCATGGTGCATCCTCTCGTACAGTGATCGGCGACGGCCGACGGGGAAACGCGCATTCTACCGGGAGGCTTCCGAAAAACAATGTGTTGCGCTGCGCACGGGATGCGCGGCGCGGGGCTATTGCACCGCTTTGGCGGTGCCGAGACCCATCGCCTGGCGCATCAGCTGGTGCTTCAGCGGGCCGGCGCGATCAACGCCGCGCAGGCCGGCATTGCGCAGCCAGCGCAGCGGCAGTGCGGGTTGCTCGAACAGTCGCTTGAAGCCATCCATGGCCGCCATCATGGCCAGGTTTTCGCCCTTGCGCCGGCGCTGATAGCGGCGCAGTACCTCCACGCTGCCCAGCGACTCGCCCCGCTCCGCCGCGCGCAGCAGCTCTTCCGCCAGCACCGCAACGTCCTGCAGACCCAGGTTGATGCCCTGTCCCGCCAGCGGATGGATGGTGTGCGCGGCATCGGCAACCAGCACCGCGCCCGGCTGTATGTAATCGACTGCATGGCGCTGACGCAGCGGAAAAGCGTAGCGCCGGGAACAGGCCTGAACCCGCCCCAGGCGACCTTCAAAGGCCCGCTCCAGCGCGGCACAGAATGCGGCCTCGTCCAGCGCCTGCACGCCCTCGACACGCGCGGACTGCAACGACCAGACAATCGAACAATAGTGCGCGGACGCACTCGACGGCAAGGGCAGAAACGCCAGCGGACCGCTGGGCAGAAAGCGCTGCCAGGCCGTTGCCTGGTGAGGGTGCTCCACTTGCACTGTGGCAACAATGGCGTGATGCCCATAGTCCCATTCCCGCGTACGGAAGGCGAGCAACTCGCGCACCCGGGAGAGCGCACCATCCGCGGCTGCCACCAGCCCACAGCGCAGGCGCGCGCCGGAGGCGAGCGTGAGCGCCATGCTGCCCTCCGCGCCGCGCTCACAGCCCGCCAGGGACTCCGGCGCCAGCACCCGAACATCGGCACAGGCCGCCAGCCGCTGCAGCAGTGCCGCGACCAGCGCCCGGTTTTCCACAATATAACCGAGCGCCTCCACATTCACGTCCGCGCTGTCGAAATCAATGGCGCCGGTGCCTTCGGCATCCCACACCGTCATGTGCCGGTACGCACACAGCCGGTAGTCGGCAACCGCCTGCCAGGCATCCAGCCCCTGCAGCACACCCCGCGAGCGCGGGTTGAGCGCGACCACGCGCGGATCGAAGCTCTCCAGGGAGAGTGCCGCCGGCAGCGCGGTGCGCTCGGTGCCCTGCGCCTCAATCAGCACGATGCGCAGCCCGTGGCCAGACAGCGCCAGCGCCAGCGCAGTGCCCGCGATCCCCGCGCCGACGATCGCCACATCACAGGGTGGCAACTCAGTCATGAACGGCCTCCAGTGCCTGCATGCCCGCGGCTTGCGCAACGAAAGCACGCTTCAATGGGGCCACCCAGTCGAGCCCTGACAGGGCGAGATCACGCGCCAGCGCCAGCAGCGGATCGCTGTGCATGAACAGTGCGGGCAGCCGGTCGCTGAATGCCATGGTGCGGCGCTGGTCGCCCTGCTGCCGCGCCCGGTAGCGCTGTAAAACCGCGAGCGACCCAGGGGCATGACCCTGAGCCAGGCCTTCCGCAAGCACCTCACACAGGGCCCAGATATCGCGCAAAGCCAGATTGAAGCCCTGCCCGGCCACCGGGTGCAGCGCGTGCGCCGCATTGCCCATCACCGCAATGCCCGCACGCACCTGCTCGTCGCAGTGGCGCAGGGCAAGCGGGTAGGCGTGGCGAGCTCCCACCTGCTGCAGGCGCCCGAGCCGGTAGCCGAAGCGCTGCTGCAGGGCAGCCAGAAAGTCCTCCTGCGGGCACTCCAGCAGCTGCGCAGCGCGCTGCGGCGGCAAGGTCCATACCAACGCGCTGCGGTGCCGGGCACCGGCGGCCGGCAACAGCGGCAGCAATGCCAGTGGCCCTTCGTCGGTAAAGCGCTCGAACGCACAGCCGGCGTGGGGCTCGGCGGTGGCCACATTGCAAATGAGTGCGTGCTGGCGATAGGGCTTTTCTGTCGCGGCAACGCCAAGTCGCTGACGCAGGCCCGAATCCGCGCCATCGGCAACCACCAGCAACGCCGTGGTCAACGCCGCGGGGCCGTCGCCATCCAGAGACAGGGTTACCCCCTCCCGGCCGGGTTTGGCGTCTACCACCCGTGCGGGATTGAGCAGCTCTACGCGATTCTCGGCTCGCAGGGCATGCAACAGCGCCTGCCCCAGCCAGGCATTTTCCACCACGTGGCCCAGAGCGTCCCAGTCGTAATCCACCGCACGCAGGACGCTGCTGCCAAAATGGCCGCGACTGGAGACGTGGATGGTTTCAATCGGGCACAGCCAGCGCTGCAGCAGTGGCCACAGCCCGAGCGCCCGGTAGATCTGCTCGGAACTGTAGCTCAGCGCTGTGGAGCGCGCGTCGAATGCGGGGTGATAATCGGGGGCCGCTGCCGCGGCAGGGGGCAGTGTGAACCCCTCTACCAGAGTAATCCGAACCTGCTCGGGTAGCCGACGCGCCAGAGCAAGTGCCAGGCTGATACCGACCATACCGCCACCGGCGATGACCACATCGCGCTCGCTCATCCGCGCGCCACCGCCATCAGGGCCTCGATCTCATCCGGGTCCCGCGGCACCTGCGCGGTCAGCACCTCGCAACCCTCCTCGGTGACCACAACATCGTCTTCGATGCGTATGCCAATTCCGCGCCAGCGCGGCGCAACATCGGTGTTGTCGGGCGCGATGTAGATGCCCGGCTCCACTGTCAGCACCATGCCCGGCTCCAGCTGGCGCCAGGTGCCCGCCACGCGATAATCGCCGACATCGTGCACATCCAGGCCCAACCAGTGCCCGGCGCGGTGCATATAGAACGGACGATAGGCCCCCTCGGCAACCAGGTCGGCCACCTCACCGCTGAGCAAGCCCAGGTCACGCAGGCCGCGGGTAATCACCTCCACCGTGGCCTCGTGGGGGGCATTCCAGTGATTGCCGGGGCGCACCGCAGCGATGGCCGCCTGCTGGGCCTCCAGCACGATACTGTAGATCGCCCGTTGCTGACGTGAAAACTGCCCATCCACCGGGAACGTGCGGGTGACATCCGCCGCGTAGCCCTGGTATTCACAGCCCGCGTCAATCAGCACCAGCTCCCCTTTGCGCATGGCGCGCGCATTCTGGGTGTAGTGCAATATGCAGCTGTTGGGGCCGCTACCCACAATGGAGGGGTAGGCGGGAAAGCGCGCGCCACCCTGGGCGAATTCATGCAGCAGTTCCGCCTCCAGCTGGTATTCGAAAACACCGGGTGCGGCGCTGCGCATGGCGCGACTGTGTGCCCGGGCGGTGATTTCGCCGGCGTGCGCGAGCAGGCGCAGTTCCGCGGCGCTTTTTTTCAGGCGCAGGTCGTGCAGCATATGGTCGAGGTCGGTAAATTCGCCGGGGGGCACCGAACCGCTGGCTTCCTTGCTGCGAATGAGATTGACCCAGGCCATGATGCGGCGGTCGAAGTCTGCACTGCGCCCCATGGAGTAATAGACGCGGTCGCGCCCCTCGATCAGCCCGGGCAGGATGTCGTCGATATCACCGATCGGGAACGCGTCGTCCGCGCCGTAGTCACTGCAGGCGCCCTCGGGGCCGGCGCGGTAACCGTGCCACAGCTCCAGCGCCGGGTCCCGCTCACGGCAGAACAGCACGTATTCACCGTGCCCGCGACCGGGAATCAACACCAGCACGGCGTCCGGTTCCGGGAAACCACAGAGGTAGTGGAAATCGCTGTCCTGGCGGAAGGGGTATTCCGTATCGCGGCTGCGCAACTGCTCGCGGGCCGCGGGAATGATGGCAATGCTGTTCGGCTCCATCAACGCCATCAGGCGCTGGCGGCGGCGCGCGAACTCCTGTCGGCTGATCTTCACGTCAACCGCCCTCGCCGTTTGCCCACACTCGGGCGTTTAATGTAACGCATCCGGCTTGCCCTTGAGCGAGCGCTCGCGGTCGTCCTGCCGCCCGCGCGTGTCGAGAAAAACATTCACCGCAGCCACGCGCAGGTATTCCACCAGCGCGAAATAGGCCTCTTCCGCCTCGTCGTCGTCCTCATCATGCTCGTCGGCACTGGCCTGGGCCATGGCCGCGAAGTCGCGCAGAATCTCCGTACTGTCGCCCGGCAGGGTTTCGCCTCCGGTGCCACTGGCAGCCACCGTGCGCGCAAAGCCGGTGAGGAAACCTCGACACCAGTCGGCGAGCGATGCCGTGCGCACCGCCAGCTCGTGGCTTTCGTCAGGCAACAGGGGGGAAAAATCAAATACGTCGTCCACCAGCGCGGCATTGCAGTGCGCGTAAAGCTGCATCACTTCATCTGCCAGAGCGCCGTGCAGGTCCAGGTCCAGCGCCTGGTTGAGGGCGTTGAGCCCGGCGCCCGGCTCGGGGTCGTGACCGGCCGCCAGCAGGCCCACCAGACAACCGTGCACTTCCGCCGGGGACAGGCTGACACCCTGCTCCAGAAGCTGGTCGGCAACGTCATCGAAGTCAAACAGCCCGGTGTCACCGGGCAGCCTGTCGAACATCCAAGTTACTCCCTATTGCGGCCACTTTTTGGCAAAAACCAGCCCTGCACCTCTACCGGATACTGCGAAAGGGTCGGCAGGCCATTGAAATATAAAAACTTTTGCTGCGTTGACCTGTCTCACAGCCGGCTCTATAGTAAGCCCTATATCCAGACAGCCCAAGTAGCACGTCATGGCAGATACCCAACTCCAGACTCTGGAGACCAGAATTGACGAGTTGATCGCCCTGTGCCGGGATCTCAACCGCGAAAACCAGCGCCTGAAACGCGAAAATGATGGCTGGCGCCTGGAGCGTCAGGACCTCATCAGCAAGAACGATCTGGCGCGCAATAAAGTCGAAGCGATGATCGCGCGCCTGCGGTCTATGGAGCAACGCCAGTGAGTACGGTCAACACCGTTTCGGTGCATATTCTGGACAAGGAATACCAGGTGGCCTGCCCCGAGGACCAGCAGGCCGAGCTGATTATCTCCGCGCGCTACCTCGACAAGCAGATGCGCGCCATCCGCGACACCGGCAAGGTGATTGGCCTGGAGCGTATTGCAGTGATGGCGGCACTCAACATCAGCCACGAACTGCTCAAGGCCTCCGGCCAGGGTGCAGCGCCCGCGGTTAGCGAGGACGTGGACAACACCGCGGTTGCCAGCCTGCAACGCAAGGTTGACGAGGCGCTGTACCAGTTGCGGCAGCTGGAAATCAGCTGACTGCCCCCAGGCCGGCCTGCAAGTCGTGTATACTGTTCGCTGGATCCCTGGCATAGGCGCCAGGCAGACAGTCCTCGAGCCGATAAGTCTATACCCGGAGGTTCCTCGTTGCTGTTGGTGTGCATGTCCGGCACTGACCGGAAAGCCTGATACAGTGCAGGACCCTCCTCCTTGAACCGTCGGGTTCAGGGCAACTCTGTCAACGCCATGCCGGGAATCCACCTTTCACATGCCCACTGATTCAGACGCTCGCAGCGCGCTGCGGCGCCAGCTTCGCGGCCAACGCAATACCATCGAACCCGTGCGGCGCACTGCCGCAGCGCTAGCCGCCGCAGAGCATATCAGCGGGCTGCCGCATTGGAGCGCTGCATATCACATCGGCCTGTACTGGCCCAACGACGGTGAACTCGACACCCGACCGCTGGCCGATGCCTGCCGTAACGAGGGCAAGCGGGTTTACCTGCCGGTGTTGACGCAACACCGCACGCTGACCTTCCGCGAGTGGCGAGAAAGCTCGTCCCTGCAAAACAACCGCTACGGCATCCCGGAACCCACGGCACAAGCCGACGCGATTGCCGTTGCCGAACTGGACGTTGTGGTAATGCCACTGGTGGGCTGGCAGCGCGATGGCTATCGCCTGGGCATGGGGGGCGGCTTCTACGATCGCACCCTCGCCGATGCCGGGGGGCCGCTACGGGTGGGGCTTGCTTACGCCTGCCAGGAAATCAGAGGCCTGGCGATGCAACACTGGGATGTGGCCCTGCAGTGGGTGCTGACCGAGAACGGCCTCATGCCGTGCTCGCAACAACCGCGTGAGCGACTCACTTCTCGATAATAACGCCCGCCTGCAGCTCGGATGCGGGGGACGCAACGGAGTCACTGGCGGATAGTGGCAACAACATGGTGATCAACACGCCGAACCCGAAGGCGGCGGCGATCACGAGGAATAAATCCGGTTTATTCTTCACAGCAACACTCTTTCACACAATTCTCGCAACCCACGGCAATGCCTTGTTTCGCACCAGGCGACAAACTGCACTGCACCCCCGATGATGCGCCCGAACAACCCAGGCGGCCATCACTGATATCTGCTTGCCAAATACGTGTGCCAAAACTTGCGGCCTTTTCGGCTCTTTTCGGCCGTTATCAAGACCTTTTTTGGCACTATTTCACAAACATTCAGGAGTGTAGCTCAGCATTTCTCGAAAGAGAACCCCGAAACCCTTGAAATATCGAGATTTTCCTGATCAGCACCCACCCACTACCCCTTTTGGGGCTGCCCGAGGTACAGCTGATAGGCCCTATTGTCGGTTTCGTCCCACCAGGGGTAGCCAACACCCTGCAACACGTCACGAAACGCCTTGCGCTCGGCTCGCGGCACCTGCACCCCGAGCAGAATGCGTCCGTAAGCAGCGCCGTGATTGCGATAGTGGAACAGGGAGATATTCCAGCGCTGGCCGAGACCGGAGAGAAATTTCAGCAACGCCCCGGGGCGCTCGGGAAACTCGACGCGAAACACCACCTCGTCCGCCAGATCGGCGGGCGCCCTGCCACCCACCATATGCCTGATATGCAGCTTGGCCATTTCGTTGTTGGTCATGTCTTCCGTTGCGTAGCCCTGTGCCGCAAGGTCCTGCAGCAAATCGCTCAGGTCGTTGCCACCCGGAATCACCGACAGGCCGAGGAATACCAGCGCCGCTCCCGCATCGGAATACCGATAGTTGAACTCCGTGATATTCCGTCGCCCAAGCGCGCTGCAGAAGGTGCGGAAGCTGCCGGGGCGTTCGGGTATCGTTACACTGATTACCGCTTCACGGTGTTCGCCAATTTCCGTACGCTCGGAGATGTAGCGCAGGCGGTCGAAATTCGTGTTGGCACCGCTGACAATGGCCAGCAGGTCCTGATCGCGCACACCGGTGGTTTCCACATATTTCTTCAAGCCCGCCAGCGCCAGTGCTCCCGCGGGCTCGGCAATGCCGCGGGTATCTTCAAAGATATCTTTGATCGCGGCGCAGATTTCATCCGTGCTGGCGGTGATCACCTCATCCACCGTGCTGCGGATGACGCGGAAGGTCTCCTTGCCGATCTGCGCCACGGCGCAGCCGTCTGCAAACAGGCCTACTTCCGGCAACACCGCGCGCCGGCCCTTGCGCAGTGCCAGCTGCAGGCAGGCAGCATCCTCCGGCTCGACACCAATCAGGCGCGTCTCAGGCCACACGTACTTGATGTACGCGGCGACACCGGCGAGCAGCCCCCCGCCACCCACCGGCACAAAGATGGCGTCCAGCGGACGTTGCAGCTGGCGCACGATTTCCATACCCACCGTGCCCTGCCCGGCAATCACGTCCGGGTCGTCGAACGGATGCACGTACACCATGGACTTTTCCGTGACCAGCTTCTGCGCGTACACCGATGCCTCGTCGAAGGTATCGCCATGCAGCACCACTTTGGCGCCCCGGTTGCGCACCGCATCGACCTTGATTTGCGGCGTGGTGCGCGGCATCACGATCGTGGCCTTGACGCCCATGTGCTGCGCCGCCATGGCCAGCCCCTGGGCGTGATTGCCGGCCGAGGCGGCGACCACGCCACAGGCGCGCTGCTCGGCCGAGAGCTTCTGCATCTTGTTGTAGGCGCCGCGCAGCTTGAAAGAGAACACAGGCTGCAGATCCTCACGCTTGAACAACACCCGGTTCCCCAGGCGCCGCGACATGAGCATGGCTTCATCGACAGGTGTTTCGCGCGCAACATCGTACACGCGAGCGTCGAGAATGCGCTTGATATACGACGTGGGCATAAGCGTGATCCAGTAAAAAGCCAGCCCGACATGGTAATGGAGCTGGTGAGGATTTTCAGCATTGATCGCCGAGGAGCGGGCGTTTTTTCGATATCGGCCAGACGCCACCGCTTATGCTCTATACTCTCTGCTTCACGGGCTGACAGGCAGGCGAGAATGACACAGGACGCGCTCAAGCAGGCGGTTGCACAGGCCGCACTGGATCACATCAGGCCACAGCTGGAACGCGACACGGTGCTCGGCATCGGCACCGGCTCCACGGCAAACCTCTTCATCGACCTGCTCGCCGGTCTGCGCGGCGAAATCAACACCACCGTCGCCAGCTCCGAGGCGTCTGCCGAACGGCTGCGCCAGCACGGCATTCATGTGAGCGACTTGAACAGCGTGCCGCAGGTCGACTTCTATATCGACGGCGCCGATGAAGCCAATGCCGCACTGCAACTGATCAAGGGCGGCGGTGCGGCCCTCACGCGCGAGAAAATTGTTGCCGCGGTCGCGCGCACCTTTATCTGCATTGCAGACGAGAGCAAGCGTGTGCATACGCTGGGGCAGTTCCCCCTGCCGGTCGAGGTGATTCCGATGGCACGCAGCCACGTGGCCCGGGAGCTGGTCAAGCTGGGCGGCGACCCGATCTACCGCGAAGGCGTGGTGACCGACAACGGCAACGTCATCCTCGATGTGCACAACTTTTCCATTCCGCAGCCGCTCGCCATGGAGGCAAAGATCAACAACATCACCGGCGTGGTCACCAATGGGCTGTTCGCCCTGCGGCCCGCGGATGTGCTGCTACTGGGCACAGCAGAAGGCGTGGAAACCCTGCGCGCTTCCTGAAGCTGCTGTTAGAGGTCGAAGATCTTGCCCGGGTTCATGATGCCCTGCGGATCAAAGACCTGCTTGATCTGTTTCATAATGGCGATTTCCGCCGCACTGCGGCTGTAGTGCAGGTAGTCTTTCTTCAGCAGGCCCACACCGTGCTCCGCTGAAACACTGCCCTCATGGCGCTGCACAATTTCGAAGACCCAGCGGCTCACTTCCCCGCAACGCTGCTGGAATTCAGCCATGGGCAGCTCGTCGGGCTTGAGCACATTGAGGTGCACATTGCCGTCACCGATGTGCCCGAACCACACGATCTCGAAGTCGGGATAGGCCCGCGCCACCACCGCTTCCACCTCGGCAAGAAAGTCCGGCACGCGCACAATCGTGGTAGAGATATCGTTCTTGTAAGGCGTCCAGCGGGAAATCGTCTCGGAGATATCCTCGCGCAGGCGCCACAGTGCCTGCGCCTGAGCCACGCTCTGACTGACCACACCGTCCACAACCCACCCCTGCTCCACACAGTGCTCGAACAGCGCCATGGCCTGATCGAGATCCGCCTCGGTGTGCTGTTCGAACTCGAGCAGGGCATAAAAGGCGGCAGGGGTCTCGAAGGGGCGCTGCAGGCCCTGGTGCGCCACCACCTTCTGCAGGGCCAGCTCGGAAAAGAATTCAAAGGCCTGCAGGTCCATGGCCCCCTGCCAGGTTTCCAGCACCTGCATCACGGCGGCCATATCCGGCACGCCCAGCACCATCACCGTGAGGTTCTGCGGGGGCCGCGCCAACTGCATGGTGGCCTCGACCACAATACCCAGCGTGCCCTCAGCACCGATGACCAGCTGGCGCAGGTCATAACCGGCATTGTTTTTCACCAGCCCGCGATTGAGATCCAGCAGCTCGCCGCTGCCGGTGACCAGCTTCAGGCCCGCCACCCAGTCGCGGGTCATGCCGTGGCGGATGACTTTGATGCCCCCGGCATTGGTGGAGATATTGCCGCCGATCTGGCTGGAACCACTGGAAGCGAAATCGACTGGGTAAAAAAGGCCCTGCTCCTCCGCAAAGGCCTGCAGTTGCGCCGTGACAACGCCCGCCCCGCAGCGCACGGTGCGGTCGACCGGGTTGAAATCCTCGATACGGTTCAAGCGGTCCAGCGCGACGACAATCTCCCCCTGGCAGGCCATGGCGCCTCCGCTGAGTCCGGTACGGCCGCCGGAGGGCACCAGAGCCAGCTGCCGCGCCCTGGCCAGCTCCACCACTGCCTGCACCTCGGCGATGCTGCCGGGCAGTACCACCGCTGAGGGTGCCGGGGCATGGGCCCGGGTCCAATCCCGCCCGTACAGCGCCAGGGAGTCAGGGTCTGTCAGCACGCGCGACTCGCCAACACAGGCCTGTAACGCCTGCAGTATTTCCGGGCTGATATTGGACACAGGGGTACTCCGCAGTCGAATGGGTTGGGGGCGCAAACAGGGCGCAAACAGGGCGCAGTATGGTAGCATACGCGCCCGCTTATTCCCGCCCACTCCACACCATCCAGGGAGCACGACCGCGTATGGCGCCCAAGTCGCTAGAAAAAAGCAAAATCCGCTTCCTGCTGCTGGAAGGCGTTCACCCATCAGCGGTGGATACCCTGCGCAACGCCGGCTATGACAACATTGAACTGCACCAGAAGGCGCTGGCGCCTGACGACCTGAAGCAGGCCATCGCCAAAGCCCATTTCGTCGGCATTCGTTCCCGCACACAGCTCACTGAGGATGTGCTGGAAGAGGCGCGCAAGCTGGTCGCCATCGGTTGCTTCTGCATCGGCACCAACCAGGTGGACCTCGCGGCCGCCACACGCCGCGGTATCGCGGTGTTCAACGCCCCCTTCAGCAACACGCGCAGCGTGGCGGAGCTGGTGATCGCAGAGGCCATTCTGCTGCTGCGCGGTGTCGCCGCCCGCAATGCAGCCGCGCACCGCGGCGAATGGCAGAAAAGCGCAACCAATGCCTATGAAATACGGGGCAAGCGGCTCGGCATCGTCGGTTACGGCAATATCGGCATGCAGCTGGGCGTGATCGCCGAGGGCCTGGGCATGCAGGTGCAGTTCTGCGATGTGGTCAGCAAGCTGCCGCTGGGCAACGCCCGCCAGCTGCCGTCGCTGGACCAGCTGCTGGCCCAGTCGGATGTCGTCAGCCTGCACGTACCGGAAACCCGCAGCACACGGAACATGATCGGGGCCACGCAGCTGAACCAGATGCCCAGGGGCAGCATCCTGCTCAATGCATCGCGGGGGACCGTCGTGGATATCGACGCGCTGGCGGCGAGTCTGGAATCCGGCCACCTCGGGGGTACGGCAATCGATGTGTTCCCGGTGGAACCGCGCTCCAACGATGAAGAATTCGTATCGCCACTGCGGGCCTTCGACAACGCCATCCTTACGCCGCATATTGGCGGCAGCACGGTGGAGGCACAGGCCAATATCGGTGTCGAGGTTGCCGAAAAGCTGGCACGCTACAGCGATACTGGTGCCACCACATCGTCGGTCAATTTCCCCGAGGTGTCCCTGCCCGAGCACGAGGGCAGCCATCGCCTGCTGCACATCCACCACAATGTGCCCGGCGTCATGAGCGCCATCAACCGCGTTTTCTCCGAGTACGATATCAACGTCTCGGCGCAGTTTCTGCAAACCAATGAGGCCGTAGGTTATGTAGTGATTGATGTCGACGCCGAGTATTCGGACGTGGCTCTGGCCAAACTGGCCAGCATAGACGGTACGATCCGCAGTCGCGTACTATTCTAGCGACCGCCCGGCACGCCGCGCTACTACGAGGGTTTCACCATCACGGTCGTCGCTAACAGCAAGAATGCCTTTCTCGCGCGCCTGGTGAATGACCACGGCAGCGCGCTGGAACGCTATCTGGCGCGCAAACTGGACAGCCCGGAAGACGCCGCGGAAGTCGCTCAGGAAGCCTTTTTGCGCCTGCACCGACTGCAATCCCCGGAGACTCTCGACAACGCCCGGGCCTTTCTTTTCCAAGTCGCCACCAACCTGGCCGTGGATCAGTTGCGGCGGCGCAAATTGCACCTGCAGTTCATGCACGGCGAACGCCAGCAAGCCGATGAGGGGGAAGCGCCGGATATCAACGGCAGTGCGGCCTCACCCGAACATATTCTTGGTGCGCGCGAAAAACTCAGCCTGATCATGGCGGCCGTGGAAGAGTTGCCTCTGAACGTGCGCCAGGCGTTTTTGCTGCATCGGCGCAACGGCCTGTCTTACGGCGAGATCGCCAATGCCATGCAGGTTTCCGTCTCCAGCGTGGAGAAATACATCCTGCAGGCGCTGCAACATTGCCGCAAACGCCTGGCTGCGCTGTATCCACCGGGCGAAAACGGATGAATGGGACATATTTACTTGAGGGAACTTTCGGGTTCCTCGTTACACTAACAGGTCACAACATAAGGCAGCACCCCCGCGTGGGTGCGCGCACCCCGGGATACAACAACCGGCGGGCGTTGGGGAAGCGATGAACCAGACGTTTACAGAGGAATTCGAGCAGCATTGCGACGCCGCCCTGGCGTGGATTGCGCGGTTCCGTGGCGAGGCCAACGATCAGGATCACCGCGATTTTGCCCTCTGGCTGGCCGCTGACGCGGGTCATCGCCAGGCCATGGACCTGATGCTGGAACTCTGGGACGACCTCGGCAGTGTGCGCCACCTCCCGCTGGAAGCAGAGCCGCCGGCCACAGCCCCCGCACGCGCGCAAACCACCCGGCGCCAATGGCTGACCGGGGCCGTCGCCCTGGCAGCGGGCCTGGCCATGGCCTTTGTGCTGCTACCCCTGAACCGCGAACCGGGCGGCATCGAGTCCCTGCGCACGACCCACGGCGAGCGAGCCACCTTCACGCTCAGCGATGCCTCACAGGTTACCCTGAACACGGACAGCCGACTGGATGTGGCCTTCACCGGGGGTACCCGCGCGCTGACTCTGGTAAAGGGTGAAGCATTCTTCAATGTCGCACACGACCCCGAGCGCCCCTTCGCGGTCAGCGCAGGTGACACCACGGTCACCGCTGTGGGCACCGCCTTCAACGTCTACCGTCGCCCCGAATCAACCGCCATCACTGTCAGCGAAGGGGTGGTGCGCATAAGCAACCTCGCCGCGGGTGGCACTGCGCCGCAAAGCGTGCTGCTGGAAGCCGACGAGCACCTGGAAACCGGCCGCAATGGCGCCCTCGGAACAGGCCGCAGTGTGGATACAGCCCGCTACCTGGCGTGGCAGCGGGGAGAGATTATCGCCGAAGCCCTCACGCTGGCCGAATTGGCGGACGAAATGGCGCGCTATTCGGATACACGTCTGCTCATCAGCGAACGCGAGGTGGCCGAGCTCACCGTCTCCGGCGTGTTCAGCCTGGACCACCCGGATACTGTTGTTCAGGCCCTGGAACGCAGTCTCGGGCTGCGCGTCGTACCGCTCGGCAACGGCTCAGTGCAGTTGCTGAAATCCCCGCAGTAGGATATAACGAACCCTTGCCTGACCGTTGTCTCCGGTCAACATAATTTCTCTCGAATTATCAGTGCGTTGCAACCAGAAATCTGGCAGGGTGGGAAAATGCTTGCCGCGTCCCGGGCGACAGGTTTTATCGCGCAGGGTATCGTTTCGGCATGGCTGGCGATCTCCATTGCGTTCGGCTGGACGCAGCACGCGGCGGCGGCGGAGCCTGTCCGTCACTACGACATACGCGAGAGCTCGCTGTCCGCAGCCCTCATCCAGTTCAGCCGCCAGAGCAACACCCCCATTGTTTTTTCCGACCGCCTCACCGGGCACCTGTCCGCACCCACGCTGGTCGGCGAGCTGACGCGGGACGACGCCCTCGACCGACTGCTGGCGGAAAGCGAGCTCAACTGGGAGCTGATCGACGAGCGCATCGTCGCCATCTATTCCAGTGACTGCCCCCAAGAGCGCTGCGAAGGCACCACGCCGGCGGCGGTTGCGCTGCCCATCTATGAACCCGGCATGGAACAGACCTACGTGTATGGCAGCCGGCTCACAGGCTCGCGCATCCGCCGCGATCCGAACCGCTTCAGCGCGCCGGTCGAGGTGTACGCTCGCTCCGATATCGAGCGCAGCGGCGCACAAACACTGGGCGAGCTGCTGCGTTTTGTGCCCGCGGTCATCGGCAACTCCACCAGCACCGCCATCTCCAACGGCGGCGACGGCACGGCAACCGTGACCCTGCGCGGCCTGCCCGCCAGCAACACGCTCATCCTGATCAACGGTCGCCGCATTGCCAACGACGGCCTGGCGGGCGAATCCGTCGACCTGAACAGCATTTCTCCCGCCGCCGTGGAGCGCGTCGAGATACTCAAGGACGGCGCCTCCGCCATCTATGGCTCGGACGCGATCGCCGGTGTCGTCAACATCATCATGAAGCGCGATTTCCACGGCTTCCTGGCGGAAGCCTATGTGGGCGAAAGCAGCCGTGGCGACCTCACCACAACCACGCAAACTCTGCAGTATGGCAACAGCTTCCGAGACGGTGGCGTGTTCATCAGCGCCACGCACTACGAGCAGGAGCCGCTGTTCAGTCGCGACCGCTCGGTGTCCGCCAGCGCCGACACCCGCCGCCTCGGCGGCACTGACCTGCGCTCCAGCGCCACCCCCGATGCGCGCGTGGTGCTGCCCGATGGCCGTGCACTGATCGCCGACGGCAACGGCTATCGTCCGGCGGGCAGCGAAGACCTGTTCAACTACCAGGCCTTTACCTCGGCCGTGGTGCCGCTGCGTCGCAGCAGCGTGTACGCCAGCCTTACCCGGGACCTGAGTGAACAGGTCACCACCCTGCTCGAGGCCACCTACCTGCAGACCAGCGCCCGCGCCACACTGGCGCCCACACCCATTTTCACCGGCTTCGAGCAGATGCCGTTGAGCGTAGCCGCGGACAGTATCTACAATGACTTCGATCAGGAAATAACCGATGTTCGCCGCAGACTGGTCGAGTTTCCCAGACGAATGCAGCAAAATGAATCTCGTGTGGCTCGCCTCAGTGCGATAGTCGAAGGGCTGTACGCCGATTGGCACTGGGACATCGGGGTGAACTGGAGCCGCAGCGAAGCCACGGAAACCGTCACCAACCTCGTTGACGCCGACCGGTTGCGGCGTGCTCTGGGCCCCGCCTCCGGCTGCCGGGGCGCGGAGGTGGACGGCTGCGTACCGGTGGACATCATGGGGCCCGTGGGCAGTATCACGGACGAGCAGGTAGATTACCTGCGGCTCGATGGGCGCACCCGGGGCGACACCACGCTCTCCAGTGCAGCCCTCAACCTCAGTAACGCGCTGCTGAACCTGCCCGCGGGGCGGGGCGACCTTGCGCTGGGCGTGGAGTTTCGTCATGAATCCACCTCGAAGCTGCCGGACCAGCGCCTGGCTTCCATCGGCACCATCGGCGCCACCAACTTCCAGCCCACCCGGGGCGATCGCAAGATTCTCGAACTCTACGGCGAGAGCCGCATACCACTCTGGAGCAATGCCAGCGGCGGTCGCAACCTGCAGCTGGAAGCGGCACTCCGCCATTCCGCCTACAGCGACTTCGGCAGCAGTACCAACCCCAAGATCGGACTGAAGCTGCAGCTCGGGCCCTCGCTCACACTGCGCGGAGGCTATGCCATGGGCTTTCGTGCACCCAGCCTGAACGAACTCTACGAAGGCAACAGCGAGCAACAGGCGTTTATCACCGACCCCTGCACCATTGCCGCCAATGTCGGCCAGCTAGCCGGGTGCACGCAACTCGCGGATGCCTCGCGCAATCAATTTCTGACGGTGAAAGGCGGCAACCCGGACCTCAACCCGGAAACCTCCACCTCGGTAAGCGCCGGGGCAATCTGGACACCCGTGGTGTTACCTGGCCTGCGCGTATCGCTGGATTTCTTCGAAATCCACCAGGAAGACGTCGTGAGCTCCAGCGCGCAAACCCTGGTTGACCGCAATGCCGCAACGGGAGCCTTCGGCGAGCAGGTACAACGCGATGCGCGGGGCAACCTCACGCGGGTAACGGCCAACAACGTCAACTTCGGCAAGCGCCGGGTGCGCGGCGCGGACCTGAGCCTGGCCTATTACTTTCCCGACCAGCCCTGGGGGCAGGTGTCGGTCACCGGCACCGGCGCGTGGATTCACGAATACCTCTCGCAGCCCGGCGACGGCGGCCCCGACCTGGACCTGGCGGGCACCTTCGTCGACGAAGCCTCTGAGGGCCTCGGCGGCATTCCCGAGTGGAAAGGCCAGCTGGGCCTGCGCTGGAAGCGCGAACGCTGGCTGGCCAGCTATGACATCCACCACGTCAGCGCGCTGAACGAAACCGTACCCGGCACCACAGAAACCCGAGAGATCGACAGCTGGACGGTACACGATATGCAGGTCAGCTATGTGTTCGACGTACTTTCAGGTTTACGCCTCACACTCGGCATCGACAACCTGTTCGACCAGGCCGCCCCTTTGGCGGCGTCGGCGTTTAACGATAATATCGATGCCCGCACCCACGAACTGAGGGGGCGCTTCTGGTACACCCGTATCAGCCAGCGCTTCTGACCGGAGCCCCACCCATGCGCAGCGCACTGACACCCCTGTTGTTTCTCACCCTCATGTGCAACGTAGCCGCCGCCAGCGCAGAGCAGGGCAGCGAATTCCCGGGGATACAGAAGTTGATGTCCGAGGAAGATTACCAGGCGGCGGGGCTCGACAAGCTCAGCGCGGACGAGCGCGCGGCGCTCAATCGCTGGCTGGTGAACTACACCGCTGCCGAGGCGCCCGCCCTATTACGCAGCAACCCGGAAGTTATCGCTGCGGAGGAGTCCATCCGCATCGAGTCGCACATCAAACAGCCTTTCGACGGCTGGTCTGGCGAGACCCTGTTCTACCTCGATAACGGCCAGGTCTGGCGCCAGCGCCTGCCCGGGCGCTACATGCACCGTGGCGAGGACACCGCGGTAGTTATCGACAAAAATTTTTTCGGCTTCTACCAAATGACTGTCACCTCCACCGACAAGACCGTCGGCGTCAGCCGGGTGCGCTGAGCGACCACAACCTGCGCTGCGCGGCACTCGCGCCGGGGCGCTAAAACTATCGGGATATCAGCGACCTGCTGCCATGTTGTCAGGTCATTTCTGGTAATTTGCCGAGTTCCCGGCGTTTTTCGTGAATAAGTCACAAAAGTGACATGGAACTCTGAGGAACCGGCCGCTGAATTCGTTTAATGTTCGTCTCCAGTGGCATTGGCCACCGGATTAGCATGCTTACAGTCAAGTACAGGGGTATTGATATGTTGAGGAAAAATCGTCTGACCATGGCAGTTTCCGCTGCTCTGGGCATGAGCGCAGCGGCGGTAATGCCGACTGTGGCCAACGCCCAGAACGACCAGCTGATGCTGGAAGAAGTGGTTGTTACCGGTTCCCGTATTCAGCGGGCCAACCTGGTTTCCGCCAGCCCGGTTACTCAGGTAGATGCCGAGGAATTCAAGTTCCAGGGCACCACCCGTGTTGAAGACCTGATGAAGAACCTGCCTCAGGTTTACTCCAACCAGAACTCATCCACCTCGAACGGCGCAACGGGTACCGCTACCCTGAACCTGCGCAACCTGGGTGACGAGCGTACCCTGGTACTGGTCAACGGCCGTCGCCTGCCCGCGGGCTCACCGCTGCAGGACGGTACCGGCGCCGACATCAACCAGATCCCGGCAGCCCTGATCCAGCGTGTTGAAGTGCTGACCGGTGGTGCCTCCGCTACCTACGGTTCTGACGCGGTCGCGGGTGTTGTCAACTTCGTGATGGTTGACGACTTCGAAGGCGTGCAGTTCGACTACCAGTTCAGCCAGTACCAGCACGACAACGACAACGGCGGCCTCCAGCAGATCGTCGGCGATGCGGGCTTCCCCTTCCCTGACGGCAGCAACACCGACGGCGAAATCCAGAACTGGTCGCTGGTCATGGGTGGCAACTTCGACAACGGCCGCGGCAACGTAACGGCTTACGCCACGTACCGTGAAATCGACGCCGTGCTGCAGAGCGCGCGCGATTACAGCGCCTGCGCCCTGAACAACGATGCAACCGGCTGTTTCGGTTCCGGCACCAGCGCCGCAGGTACCTTTATCGTTGGCACCGCCGATCCCTATCGTGTTTCTGGCAACGAACTGGTACAGCCCAGCGAGGTGTACAACTACGGCCCGCTGAACTACTACCAGCGCCCCGACGAGCGTTACACCGCCGGTGCTTTCGGTCGCTACCAGATCAACGAGCATGTAGAGACCTACACCGAACTGATGTTCATGGACAACCAGAGCAACGCGCAGATCGCGCCCTCTGGCGCGTTCGGCCTGAACGTGCCGATCTCCTGTGACAACCCGTTCCTGTCCGATCAGCAGGTTGGCGTGATCTGCGGCGCCAACGGCCTCGGCCCGGGTGACACGCAGGATGTGGTTGTTCTGCGTCGGAACGTTGAAGGCGGCCCGCGTAACCAGGACCTGCGTCACACCTCTTTCCGCGGTGTGCTCGGCTTCCGTGGCGACATCAACGACACCTGGCGTTATGACGTGTCTGGCCTCTACTCAGAAGTCAGCATGGAAAACACCTACAACAACGACCTGTCCAATGCCAAGATCCGCAACGCTCTGGATGCGGTACTGGACGAAGACGGCAACATCACCTGTCAGTCTGTGGTTGACGGCAGCGATACGAACTGTGTGCCCTGGAACATCTGGGAAACTGGTGCGGTTGACCCCGCAGCTGCAGAATACCTGACACTGCCGCTGTTTGCTCGCGGCACCACCACGCAGAAAGTGTTCAACGCGTTCGTTGCAGGTAGCCTGGGCGACTACGGCCTCAAGCTGCCTTCCGCCAACAACGGCGTGGAAGTGGTCATCGGTACCGAGTACCGCAAGGAAACGCTGGACTTCAACCCCGACGAAGGCTTCCGCCTCGGCCTGGGTGCCGGCCAGGGTGGCGCCACCAACGCGGTTAACGGTGAATATGACGTCACTGAATATTTCATGGAAGCCAGTGTTCCGCTGGTGGAAGGCGCAGCCTTCGCCGAGGAAATCACCCTGGACCTGGGTTACCGCTACTCTGATTACTCTACCGGCGTGACCACTGACACCTACGGTGTGCGCGGCGGCTGGGCAATCAACCAGGACGTGAAGCTGCGTGCCAGCTTCCAGCGCGCCGTACGTGCTGCCAACATCCGCGAACTGTTCCTGCCCCAGGGCCTGAACCTGTTCGACATGGACGTGGACCCCTGTGGTGGCGCCACCCCCGAGCGCAGCTTTGAAGATTGCGCCCGCACCGGGGTGACTGCTGCCCAGTACGGCAACATCCTCAACTCCTTCGCGGGCCAGTACAACTACCTCCAGGGCGGTAACACCGAACTGGCACCGGAAGAGTCCGACACTTACTCCGTGGGCTTCATCTGGTCGCCAGAGTTCGTTGACGGCCTGGTGCTGAGCGTTGACTACTACTCGATCGAAATCGAGAAGGGCATCAACAACCTCGGCCCCGAGTTCATCCTCAACCAGTGTCTGGATGGCAACGACGCGCTCTGCGAAAACGTGAAGCGTAACGCCGCGCGCGGTGACCTGTGGATTGGCTCCGAAGTCGGTTCCAGTGGCCAGATCGTGGCCCTGCTGGACAACCTCGCCATTGAGGAAGTGACCGGTTGGGACGTGATCGTTGACTACGATGTGACCATCGGTGATATGGGCAGCCTGTCGTTCAACAACACCATGTCCATCATCGACACCTGGGACCAGCAGGAGCTTGAAGGTGCACCGGTTGTTGACTGCAAAGGTAACTGGGGCGGCGAGTGTGGTTACCCCACACCTGACTTCCGCAACAACCTGCGCGCGACCTGGATGACCCCTTGGGATGTAGCGGTAAGTGCTTACTGGCGCCACATCAGCTCAGTGACCGACCTGAACGGTAACCTGGACCTGCCTTCCGTCAACTACCTTGACCTGGCCGGTTCCTGGGATGTCACCGAGAACGCCTCTCTGCGCCTCGGCATCAACAACATCACTGACAAAGAGCCGCCGGTTGCGGGCAACGCTGCCGGGCCGTCCATCAACGGTAACGGTAACGTCTTCCCCGGCATGTACGACGCACTCGGTCGCTACATGTTCGTAGGCGTCAGCGTCAGCTTCTAAACGACTTCCTGCGGGCGGCCGGCAACGGTCGCCCAACGGTGCAAGACCAGACCCGGCCCCAGGCCGGGTTTTTTTTCGATGGATTGACCTTCAACACAACGCAGTAGAGACTGTACTGACTTTTCAGGAGATCAACATGAATCGCTCATTCACGCTTTGTGCCCTCGGCGCTACCTTAACGGTGTTGGCAGCGTGCTCCAGCACCGGCACATCACAAACGGCCGGAGCCAACAGCGCAACGCCCGCCCAGGCCGTGGCCAGCAACGAAAACATGACCTGCCGCAATATCATCAAGACCGGCACACGCCTGGGCACACGCGTCTGCAAAACAGACGCCCAGTGGAAGCAGGAATCACAGGACAGCCGCGATGCCACCAACAGCATCCAGAACAACAGTGCGCAGAGCGCCGGCCCCGCCGGCGGCTAAGCGGCACGCCCTCCATCTAGAACCGCTGAACGGGTTTTCTAGCCGCGTTGCATGACCAGCGCCCAGGCGGCAGGCTGCGCCTCGGCGGACACCCGCAGCCGGGACAAATCCCGCAGGGAAAATCCGTCGGCAGCCAGTCGTTGCATTGCGGCGTCAATGGCCTGCTGACTGAATGCGGCGTCCAGCATCGACTGCATTCTGCCGCTGTAGGCGGTAAGCTCCAGATCCATGCCGTCTAGCCAGCTGCGAATATCATCCGGTGCATAGGCAGACATGCGCCGGTACATGTGCGCAATGTCCTGATACAGCTGTTGTAAAAGCCCCCCGGCAGACTGCGCACCGCGGCTTTGCAGCAACTGTTCCAGGCCCCTGACGGCCGGTGTGGAGGCCCGCTCCGCGGCTTTGAAAGCCTCGGGGCTGCCGGTACCCGCATTCAACGCAAATCCGGCGTCAAACGCGGCACGCGCCAGGCTCAGGATATCCAGCTCAAGCAGGGCGCGCACGGTATCGCGATTGTGCTCGCACTCCCGGTAAATAGCCCCGCCCGCCAGGTGCAGCAACAGCCCCAGCGTGCCACCGGGGGCGACCAGCCGGGCGGCCTCGAACAGCGCTTCGGGGCCCGCATACTCAACGCCGAACTGGCTGACCACGAGGTCGAAAGCACCATCAGCAAACGGGGTATTGCCGGCGTCGGCAGCAATGCAGCGTGCGCTGGGGTAGCGCTGCTGCAGGCCCTGCAAGGCATTGAACGAGTAATCGCTACAGTGCGGCAGCAGTGCCGGAGACACCTTCAGGGCATGGCCGGTCACGGCGCCATGACCACAGGCGAGATCAAGTAACGATGGCGTTGCGCGCGCGCCCAGTTGCGCGGCGAAGAATGTCGCCCAGAATGCCTCCAGTACGGGCTCCTGTGGCCCGCCCTCCCGGTGTGCCGCGTGCTCCCGGGTGCCCCGCCAGTAGGTATCCCAGGCGCCCGCGTGTGCGGCCGGCCCCTGAGCACTCATGTGGCTTCGTAGGCCTTGACGGCCTGCAGCATGGTCGCCACCCAGTGGCGCTCCGCCTCACCCAGCTCCGGCCGCCAGATGTCGAACAGCAGTACCACCCGCTCCTCCCGGCTTTCGTTCCATGCCTCGTGCTCCATGGTGTCGTCAAACACCAGCAACTCCCCTTCGCGCCAGCTGCGCCGATCATTGCCCACGCGCAACTCGCCGCACTGGGGCGGCACCACCAGGGGCAAGTGACAGATCAACCGGGTGTTGACCGCGCCGTGGTGGGGCTCGATACGCGCTCCCGGTGCCAGGCGGGAAAACAGCGCCGAAGGCATCTGCCCGGGCACCCGACACAACGGCACCTGCTCCAGCGCGGCGAAGGTCACCGGACAGCGCTCCGCCAGCGCCTCCACACGCACACCCTCGCGCCACAGATAGCAGGCGCTCCAGTCCATGGCGTCGAGGTTGCGGCTGGTATTCAGCTGCGGCTGGTCCGGGTCCGACTCCAGGTAAGGCTGAAAGTGCGCACCGTCCGCCATGACAGCGAGCAGCTCGGCGCGGATCTGTGCGGTTTGTGCCTCCAACGCCGCCGCCCAGGGAAACGCCTCCCGGGGGTAAAACGCGCGCTGTGGCAGGCCCGGGAAATAGTAACGGGTGGGTTGCTGCAACTGCACCGGCACTTTGCCACAGGCAATATCGAGCGATTCCGCGAAACGTGGAAACTCGGCGCGGTTGAAACCCGCCTCCTCCAGGTTTTCCAGCAGGTAATTCTCGTAGTGCGCGGCCCAGCGGTCGCACACCTCTTCGGCACGCGCCAGCCCGCGCCGCACATCTTCCGGTATCTGCGCCATGCTCGACGCCACGCGCAGCGCGCCCTGATAGAACCCCAGGGCCGTGCGATCGCGCCCCAGCCGATCCAGGTGGTCTGCCTTGAACAACAGCGCGCGGATGTTGCGCGGCTCCAGCTGCAAGGCACGGTCCACGGCCAGCAGAGCCTCTTCCGCCCGGTCCAGATTCACGCGCGCAAAGGCCAGTGCCAGCCAGGTGGAGGCCGCCGCGTTACCGGCCCGGGTGAGCTCGTCGAGCAGCGCCTCCGCTTCACCCGCCCGCCCCGCACGCAACGCCTCCAGGGCCGCCTGCAGGCGCTGCTGTGACTGGCCGCTCACACGAGCACCGCCGCACGGCGCGCTGCCGCAACGCCGCTCTCACTCAATCGCAATACACTCATGCAGCTCCCCGCACCGGTCAACGTCAGAACGCGAAGTTTACCAGAGGGCACGGCGCAATTGAGGGCCCGGCGCAACGCTGCGCGAACCAGGGCCGCTCAATGGCCGGCGAGTAAATCCAGCTTGTGCCGGTAGCGTGCCCCCGACTCGGCGTCGGCGTGCGCCAGTGCCTGGGCGAAATGCGCCGCGGCGGCGCGCGTATCCCCCTGCTGTAGATCGTTGAGGCCGAGCCAGCGATAGAACTCGTGCTCCTCCGGCTGTTTGCGAATCGCACGCCGTAACAACCTATCCGCCGCCGAATAATCCGCCGTCGCATAGGCTTCCCGCGCCAGATGCAGAAGATAGTAAGGATTTTGCTGGCGGAACAATTGCACACGACCGCTATACCAGTCACTCAGCGCCTGCTCACCCAACTCCGCGTACAGGCGCGCAAGGTTGCTGTTGGCCGCCGCATCATCGGCCAGTTCCACCGCATGCAGGTAGCTCGATTCGGCTGCCACCAGATCACCCCCGCGACGATACAGCGTGCCGAGGTTAGTCCAGACATGCGCCGTGCGTGGCCGCAACAGGAGCGCCTCGCGGAACTGCAGGAACGCACGCTCGCGCTCACCCGCGGTCATCCAGTGCACACCCATGTTGTTGTGATAGCGCACCTGCGCCTCTTCGTCAGTCAATACGCGCCGGTGCAGTGCGGGGTCATAGTCGCCCAGATTGAAGTCCACCACCTGCTCCGCGCCCGGCAGTTTCACCAGCGCATTGATGTGCAGATTGTAGCGCCAGGTGTCGCCCTCCGCCGTCCACGACGGCGGTATCTCCACCTCCTGATAATGCACCTTGATACCTGCCTCGCGCGCCAGGGCCACAAACAGGTTCGTGAAGGACATGCAGTTCCCTTCCCGGCTGTCGAACGCCTCCTCAGCCGTCAGGGTACGAAAATTGTCGTAGCGCAATTGCAGGCCATCATCCAGAATCGCCTGCAGAATCAACTCGATGGTCCGCGTGGGTCCCAGCCCCTCCGGCACATGCTGACGTAGAAAATTGCGCATGTCGGCATTCACGGCCGTAAGGTCTGCAGACGGCGCGCGAGCATGCGCGGCCACGCCCAGTCGGCTCCCCGAGAGCAGCTCGTTGCTTGCCACCACCAGGGCGCGTTCCACCGGCGGCTGAGCCGCGCAGGCACTGAGCACTGCAACGGCGGCGAGCCCCACACCCGCGCGCAAAAACGTCTCAATAAGCCGCTGCATACCTCAACCCTCCGGCGAGCATTTTCCCCAAGCATAGCATCGGCCCGCCTTGGACGCGCCAACCCTTGGCGTCGATCCACCGCACCGTGCCCACGCTCCCCTGCCGCCCCCGGCCACGGCCCTACTGCCCTGCCACCCTTGCGGGTTACACTGCGCGCTGCAGCCTCGGAGTTAACATGGATACCATTTCTGCTTTTGTCACTCTGGCATTCGTCATGGACCCGCTGGGTAACGTGCCCATCTTCCTGTCGGTGCTGAAGGATGTGGAACCACGGCGCCGGCAATGGGTGATCTTCCGGGAACTGGTGATTGCCCTGGTGGTGTTGCTGCTGTTCCTGTACGCCGGCTCCGCCATGCTCAACGTATTGAACCTGCGACAGGAGTCGATCAGCATCGCCGGTGCGATCATTCTGTTCCTGATAGCGCTGCGCATGATTTTTCCCTCCCCCTACGGCCTCATGGGCGACACGCCGGATGGCGAGCCCTTTATCGTACCCCTGGCCATACCCATGGTGGCGGGACCTTCGGCGCTGGCGATTACGATGCTGCTGGTGCACAAGGACCCCGACCGGATGGTGGACTGGACCATTGCGGTGGTAGGTGCCTGGGGCGTGTGCGCCGCATTGCTGATGATGGCGCCGCTGCTGCTGAAAGCGCTCGGCGCCCGCGGGTTGCTGGCGATGGAGCGCTTGATGGGAATGATTCTGGTGATCATCTCCGTGCAGATGTTTTTTGACGGGGTGCAGAAGTTTCTCAACCTGGCGGGAGGGTGAGTAGTGGTCCGCGTGAGTGCTACCGAGTGACGGTGCGCTGAGATGTCGTGCCACAAACCGGGTGCCGCAGCCCACTGGGTCTCTCCGAGCACGCCGTAAATCCGTCCATGGGGGCTTGTATGAAACATCCGTGTTTCATACAAGCCCGGAGAGACCCAGTCGGCGACGACCCCCTCAATTGGGTAGACTGCCCGGCCCAGTCATCCCCACCTCGCCCCCCTGATTTCTGTAGAAACTCCTGGCTCCGCGAACTACACAAGCCAGGCTCTGGGGGTGTTGGTGCTCTCAAGGGCTGTTGAAAACAGGGATGTTTTCATCAAGCCCCCATGGAAGGGTTCACGGCGTGCCCTTGAGAGCGCCAACAGCCCCAGAGCCGACTTCAGGGCACCAGAGAATTCAACAACCCCACCCCAAATACCGATCCACCTGCCGCAAATACCGCTCTCGCAACGCCTCGGACTCATTTGCCAACTGATGCCCCGCACCGTGCAGCAACTCAATCCGCAGCCCCGGAAACAGCTGACCATAGCGCGGCAGATTGAAGCGCCAGTCCACCGTACCGTCGGCGTCGCCCTGTACCAGCAGCGCCGGCCCCACTCCGAGGTCGGCAATAGGCAAATCCGCCAGCCAGCGGCGCAACGCACCGACCCAGCTCACATGAATACGCCGGGACTGCAGGGGATCGGCACGCACGAAGGCGAGAAACTCCGCGTCCGAGGAGTTCTGCGCAAAACCGCGGGGCACCGTGTCCACAAAACGGTGGACCAACGCGTGCGCGGCGCGTACACGCAGCCAGCCCGCGGGGCGCAACAGCGGCGCGAGGAGAACGGTGCCGGTAAACGGCCATGCCGCGCACTGTCGCGCGTAGGCGACCAGGGCCGCACCACCCGTGCTTTGGGCCATTGCCTGCAGGGGCAGCGGCGACACGTCGACGGCATCGAGCACCGCCTGAATCGCATCGGCATATTCGCTGAAGTCGCCAATGGCCGCCGGCTCACCGGTGGAGAGGCCGTGCCCCGGCAGGTCGAAGGCAATGACGTTGCACTGGCGCTGCAGGGCATGACCTATGAGGTGGCGGTAGAGGCCCACATGGTCCAGAAAGCCGTGCACCAGCAGCAGGGTGTGCCGGGCGTCAGGTTGTTCCCAGCACTGCACGGCGAGTTCGTAACCACCGGAGGTGACCCGGCCCAGCCGATACCGAGAGCCCGCCGGCGAGTCGCGGAAATCGAGACCGTAGAACGCGAGGTACTCATCCAGGCCGGGAAGGTCGCAGGCCCCGCCGAAACGGGGCAGTGCGTTGCGCAGTGCCTGCAGGCTTGCAGCGCCGGGAGCCACGTCGCGGCCTGAAGCTATCGGGTCTACGAGCCCAGCTGGCCCGCGTCGTAGGCTTCCTGCATGGCAATCAGCGAGCGCACCTTGATCTTGTCGGCATGGCCGGAGGTGCCGAAGGCTTCGTAACGCGCCACACAGATGTCCTTCATCGCCGTGGTGGTCACGGCCAGGAACTTGCGCGGGTCGAATTCGGCAGGGTGCTCCGCCAGGAAACGGCGCACGGCACCGGTGGAGGCCAGGCGCAGGTCGGTATCGATATTCACCTTGCGCACGCCATGGCGTATCCCTTCCTGTATCTGCTCTAGCGGTACGCCGTAGGTTTCCGGGATGTTGCCGCCAAACTCGTTGATAATCGCCAGCCACTCCTGCGGCACTGAGGAGGAGCCATGCATCACCAGGTGGGTATTGGGGATGCGGGCATTGATCTCCTTAATCCTGTCGATAGCGAGAATATCGCCGGTGGGCGGACGGCTGAACTTGTATGCCCCGTGGCTGGTGCCACAGGCAATGGCCAGGGCATCCACCCCCGTGGCGGCCACGAAGGCCGCCGCTTCTTCGGGGTCGGTGAGCATCTGCTCATGGCTCAGCTTGCCCGCAGCACCGACACCGTCTTCCTCCCCCGCCTCGCCGGTCTCCAGCGAGCCCAGGCAGCCGAGTTCGCCCTCCACCGACACACCACAGGCGTGTGCCATGTCCACCACGCGGCGCGTTACGTCCACGTTGTAGTCGTAATCCATGGGTGTCTTGCCGTCCGTGCCGAGGGAGCCGTCCATCATCACCGAACTGAAGCCCAGCTGAATGGAGCGCTGGCACACGGCGGGTGATACACCGTGGTCCTGATGCATGACCACGGGAATGTGCGGGAACTCTTCGATGGCGGCCTGGATCAGGTGGCGCAGAAACGGTGCGCCGGCGTATTTGCGCGCACCCGCACTGGCCTGCATGATGACCGGCGAGTTGGTGGCATCGGCCGCTTCCATGATGGCGCGGGTCTGCTCCAGGTTGTTCACATTGAACGCCGGCACGCCATAGCCAAACTCTGCGGCGTGATCCAGCAACTGACGCATACTGATAAGTGCCATAGGTCTATCCTCGATGGGTTCTGGTGCAGGTGCGCCCTCAGGCATCGTCCCCGCGCTGTTGTAACATGGCAACGGCGGGCAGCGTTTTGCCCTCGACATACTCGAGGAAAGCGCCGCCGCCGGTGGAAATGTAGGACACCCGGTCGGCAATGCCGAACTTGTCTATCGCCGCCAGGGTGTCACCGCCACCGGCGAGGGAAAATGCGGAACTCGCGGCAATGGCGTGGGCCAGCGCCTCGGTGCCGCCCGCAAACTGGTCGAATTCGAATACGCCCACCGGGCCGTTCCAGAGAATGGTACCCGCCTGGGCCAGAATGTCACCAATCGCTGCTGCCGCCTGCGGGCCGATGTCGAAAATCATGTCGTCGTCGGCCACGGCAGCGGCGGGCTTGGTTTCCGCCGCGGCGGATTCCGCGAACTCCTTGCCGGTCACCACATCCTCGGGCAGGGGAATGTGTGTTTTCGCCATCAGCGCCTGGGCCGCGGGAATGAGGTCGTGCTCACACAGCGATTTACCCACCGGTTTGCCGCTGGCGGCGAGGAATGTATTGGCAATGCCACCGCCGACCACCAGCTGGTCCACCTTGTCCGCCAGGGTTTCGAGTACGGTCAGCTTGGTGGACACCTTGGAGCCGCCTACGATCGCCACCAGTGGGCGGGCAGGGTTGGCCAGCGCCTTGTCCAGCGCGTCCAGCTCCGCCGCAAGCAACGGGCCAGCGCAGGCCACCGGCGCGAAGCGCGCCACCCCGTGGGTGGAGGCCTGGGCACGGTGAGCGGTGCCAAAGGCATCCATGACGAACACATCGCACAGCGCAGCGTAAGCGCGGGACAGTGTTTCGTCATCTTTCTTCTCACCCGGGTTGAAGCGCACATTTTCCAGCAGGGCGATCTCGCCGTTGTCCAGCGTCACACCCTGCTGCCAGTTGCGCAGCAGCGACACCGGCTGGCCCAGCAGTTCCGACAAGCGCTCAGCCACGGGAGCGAGGGAAAACTCCTCGGCAAACACGCCCTCCTCGGGACGACCCAGGTGCGACATGATCAGTACTTTCGCGCCCGCAGCCAGTGCCTGACGGAGGGTGGGAAGCGCCGCCCGTATGCGCGCATCACTGCTCACCTGGCCCGCTTTCAGGGGTACGTTCAGGTCCTCGCGAATCAGCACCCGCTTGCCGGCCAGGTCGAGGTTGGACATCAGCTTCATCTCTGCACTCCTGCGCAATCAGTCAACATCGCGGCCACCCCACCAGGCAGCCACATCGAGCATGCGGTTGGCGTAGGCCCATTCATTATCGAACCAGGTGAGCACCTTCACCAGGCGCCGGCCACTGACCCGGGTCTGGCTGGCATCCACGATACTGGAGCGCGGGTCGTGATTGAAGTCGCAGGACGCCAGCGGCTCCGTGGTGAAGCCCAACACACCGTGATAAGCGCTGGCGGCGGCTTCACGCAGAATGCGGTTCACATCCTGCTCGTTGGTATCGCGGGTCACCTGCACCGTGAGATCCATGGCCGACACATTCTGCGTGGGCACCCGCAGCGCCTGGGCCGTGAAGCACCCGGCCAATTCCGGCAGAATGCGCTCAATACCCCGCGCCAGGGCGGTATCCACAGGAATGATGGACTGGGATGCCGCCCGTGTCTTGCGCAGGTCGGTGTGGTGGTAGGCATCCAGCACCGGCTGGTCGTTCATCGCCGAGTGGATGGTGGTAATGGTGCCGCAGGCCACCCCCAGCGCGCGGTGCAGTGCGTCGATAACCGGCACGATGCCATTGGTGGTACAGGAGGCCGCCGAGACAATACGGTGAGCGGACTGCAGTGTGTCGTGATTCACACCGAACACCACCGTTGCATCAACATCGGTTTGTGCAGGCTGCGAGAACAGCACACGTCCGGCGCCGCCACGCAAGTGCAGTTCCGCAGTAGCCCGATCACTGAAGGCACCGGTGCACTCGAGCACCAGGTCAACGCCCTGTTGCGCCCAGGGCAGGCGCGCCACATCCGGCTGGCTGAGCAGGGCGATACGGTCGCCGTCGATATGCAGCTCCCCCACCCCACCACTCAGGGGCAGCGCGAAGCGGCCGTGGGTGCTGTCGTAGCGCGTGAGGTGCAGCACCGTGCGCGCATCGGCCAGTTCATTGATGGCGACGATCTGCAGCTGCTCGCGCCGCCGCCCCTCATAGAGCGCACGCAGGATGCTGCGCCCGATGCGGCCGTAGCCATTGATGGCGAGACGCAACACCGCTTCAGTCTCCCAGCAGCACCTCTTCGGCCGCAGCGACCACCGCATCCACGGTGAAGCCGAAATACGCCATCAGATCGGCGGCGGGGGCCGACTCACCAAAGGTGGTCATGCCCACAACCCGCCCGTCGAGGCCGACGAACTTGTACCAGTAGTCGGCGTGCGCGGCCTCTACCGCAACGCGCGCCAGCACGTCACTGGGCAAGACGGCTTCGCGGTACGCGGCGTCCTGCTCCATGAACAGCTCCGCACAGGGCAGCGACACCACGCGCACACGGCGCTCGGCGGAGCTCAGGCGGGCAGCGGCGTCAACGGCAAGCTGCAACTCCGAACCGGTGCCGATGAGAATCAACTCGGGGTGACCGTCACAATCAACCAGGGTGTAGCCACCGCGCGCAATCGCGGCCACCTGCTCTGCAGAGCGCGCCTGATGCGCGAGATTCTGGCGCGAGAAGATCAGCGCGGTGGGGCCCGCGGTGCGCTGCAAGGCGGCGCTCCAGGACACGGCGGACTCGACCGTATCACAGGGGCGCCAGGTGTGCAGGTTGGGTGTGGCGCGCAGTGCTGTGAGCTGTTCCACCGGCTGGTGAGTCGGGCCGTCCTCGCCCAGGCCAATGGAGTCGTGGGTGTAGACGAAAATCGTGCGCAGCTTCATCAACGCCGCCATACGCACGGCATTGCGGGCATATTCCATGAACATGAGGAAGGTGGCGCCGTAAGGCACAAACCCGCCGTGCAGGGCGATACCGTTCATGATGGCGGACATGCCGAACTCGCGCACGCCGTAGTAGATGTAGTTGCCAGCGGCATCGGTTTGGGTGATGCCCTGCGCACCCTGCCACAGAGTGAGGTTAGAGCCGGCGAGATCCGCCGAGCCACCGAGCAGCTCGGGCAGCAGCGGGCCGAAGGTACCCAGGCAATTCTGCGAGGCCTTGCGCGAGGCAATGCTCTGCCCCTCGGCCTGGCACTGGTCGATCCACGCCTGGGCCTGGGCGGCAAAGCCCTCGGGCAGATCCCCCGCGAGCCGCCGGCGCAGCTGTGCCGCCTCGGCTGGATACGCCTCGGCATAGGCTGCCATGGCAGCCTCCCAGTCCTGCTCCCGCGTGGCACCCGCAGCGCGGGCATCCCAACCACCGTAGATTGCCTCGGGGATCTCGAAGGGACCGTGCGTCCAGCCCAGGGACTCGCGCGCCGCCGCAATCTCATCCACACCCAGGGGAGCGCCGTGACAGGCTTCTGTGCCCTGCTTGTTCGGTGCGCCCTTGCCGATGATGGTTTTGCAGCAAATCAGCGTGGGCATGCCTTCTTCGGCGCGCGCGGTGGCAATCGCCTGGCGCACCTCGTCCGGGTCGTGGCCGTCAACGCGGGGGATAACCTGCCAGCCGTAGGCACGGAACCGCGCCGGCGTGTCGTCGGTGAACCAGCCCTCGACCTCGCCATCGATCGAAATGCCGTTATCGTCGTAAAAGGCGATCAGCTTGCCCAGCCCCAGCGTACCCGCGAGGGAGCAAACCTCGTGGGAGATACCCTCCATCAGGCAGCCATCGCCGAGGAAAACATAGGTATGGTGATCCACCACGGTGTGCCCGGGCCGGTTGAACTGCGCCGCCAGCACCTTTTCCGCCAGCGCCATGCCCACGGCATTACTGATGCCCTGGCCCAGCGGGCCGGTAGTGGTTTCCACGCCGGGCGCGTAGCCGTACTCCGGGTGCCCCGGCGTGCGGCTGTGCAGCTGACGGAAATTCTGCAGCTCCTCCAGCGGAAGTTCGTAGCCGCTCAGGTGCAACAGGGAGTAAATGAGCATGGAGCCGTGACCGTTGGACAACACGAAACGGTCGCGGTTGGGCCATTGCGGGTTTGCCGGGTTGTGCTGCAGGAAGTCGTTCCACAGCACCTCGGCGATATCCGCCATTCCCATCGGGGCACCAGGGTGACCACTGTTGGCGCGCTGGACAGCATCCATACTGAGTGCACGAATGGCGTTGGCGAGTTCAAAGCGGGATGGCATTGGCGTGCTCCGTGGCTGGGCGCTGAGGCCGGTAAACAAGGGGGCGTTATTTTCGCGTAAGCGGCGGCCCACGGCAAACAAATCACCCAACTATTGCGCGCTTATTCTGCCCGCCGCGACACATCGCGCATCTATATCAAATTATTTTGATATAGGTTGCATTGCCTGCTACACTCCGCCGCCATGCTCACCGCGACCCGACAGCACGACGCGCTGGACACCCGTCCCGAAGCGCGCATCGAATCCCTGGCCAACCTGTGCAAGGCCAGTGCAGACCCGCTGCGCCTGCAGATCCTGCGCGTGCTGCGCAACGACTCCTTTGGTGTGTCCGAGTTGTGCGCCCTGTTTGCAACCCGTCAGCCTGCGCTGAGCCACCACCTCAAGGTGCTTGCCGGCATGGGTCTGGTCGCCTCCCGGCGCGAGGGCAACTCCATCTTCTATCGCCGCAGCGAGCTTGGCCAACAGCCGGGCCTGGATGCCCTGCAGCAACAGATTTTCGATGCGCTGGATGCCGTGCCCCTGCCCGAACTGCTGGAACAACGCCTGCAACAGGTACAACGCCAGCGCGAGGCCAATTCACGGCATTTCTTCACCGACAACGCGCACAAATTCCGCCAGCAGCAAGACCTGATCGCCAGCTACGAACAGTACGCGGACACCGTAGCCCAGGTCTTGCGGGACGCCCCGCTCAGCCGCTTCGACACCGCACTGGAAGTGGGCCCGGGTGACGGCAGCTTCCTGCTCACCCTGGGCCCCCGTTTCCGGCACGTGGTCGCGCTGGACAACACCGCGGCCATGCTCGAACGGGCACGCAGCACCACCGACGCACTCGACAACATTGAATTCGTGCACGGCGACACCGGACACGAGCGTCTGGTGAGCCTGCAGGCAGATTGCGTGGTCATCAATATGGTGCTGCACCACACGCCTCAGCCGCAGCAGATACTGCACGACGTTGCCGCCTGCCTGGCACCCGGCGGCGTGGTACTGGTGACCGACCTGTGCCGCCACGACCAGGCCTGGGCGCGGGAGAACTGCGGGGACCTCTGGCTGGGCTTTGCCCCCGAGGACCTCGCGGCCTGGGCCAGCGATGCCGGACTGACCGACATCGCCAGCGTCTACCTGGCACAGCGCAACGGATTTCAGATACAGGTGCGCCTCTTCGGCCACCCACACACAGCAACAGGAAACACGGTATGAGCGAGTACGCGACTTTCACCTCCGAATCAGTGTCCGAAGGGCACCCCGACAAAATGGCCGACCAGATCTCCGACGCCATCCTCGACAAGATCCTTGTCGACGACCCCGATGCGCGCGTTGCGGTGGAGACCCTGGTCAAGACCGGCATGGTGGTGATTGCCGGCGAGGTGACCACCAAAACCTACGTCGACCTCGAGGACGTGGTGCGCAACGTGGTGCTGGACATCGGCTACAACAGCTCGAAAGTCGGCTTCGATGGCGCGTCCTGTGCTGTTCTCAATGCCATTGGCAAGCAGAGCCCGGACATCGCCCAGGGCGTCGATGCCGGCGACGACAAGGAACAGGGTGCCGGCGACCAGGGCCTGATGTTCGGCTACGCCACCAATGAAACCGAAACTCTCATGCCCGCGCCCATCTTCTACGCCCACCGTCTGGTAGAGCGGCAGGCGGAGCTGCGCAAGCACGGCACGCTGCCCTGGCTGCGCCCCGATGCCAAAAGCCAGGTGACCCTGCGCTACGAGAATGGCAAGCCGGTGGGTATTGATGCGGTGGTACTGTCGACGCAGCACGATGAGAGCATCAGCCAGGCCGACATTCACCAGGCGGTGATGGACCTCATCATCAAGGAAGTGCTTCCCGCCGAGTGGCTGAGCGCCGACACGCGCTACCACATCAACCCGACCGGCGTGTTCATCATCGGCGGCCCCGTGGGCGACTGCGGCCTCACCGGACGCAAGATCATTGTCGACACTTACGGCGGCATGGCGCGCCACGGTGGCGGCGCGTTTTCCGGCAAGGACCCCTCGAAGGTTGACCGCTCCGCCGCCTACGCCGGGCGCTATGTGGCCAAGAACATTGTTGCGGCAGGGCTTGCAGACCGCTGTGAGATCCAGGTGTCCTACGCGATCGGGGTGGCTGAGCCTACGTCGATCTCGATCAACACGTTCGGCACCGGCAAGCTGTCCGATGCCAGCATCGTGAAGTTGGTGCGTGAGCATTTCGATCTGCGTCCGAAGGGCATTGTCGACATGCTCGATCTGAAGCGGCCCATTTACCGTAAAACTGCAGCGTATGGGCATTTTGGCCGGGAGGACGCGGATTTCACGTGGGAGCGGACGGATAAAGCGGAGGTGTTGCGCGGGGCTATGTGATGCGGGCGATCCCACACTTGGTGCGGGACTCTGTGAGGACGACTGGGATGGGCTCACAGGCCTGCTTTGGTGGGGACTCTGTGAGGCCGGCACGGCAGCCTCGTCAGGGTTTGCGGGACACGCCGTGAATACGTCCCTGTAGGCTTGTCTGAAACATCCATGTTTCAGACAGTCCCGCAAACCCTGACGAGCCCGCCGCGTCTCACTTGGGTGCCGCGTCCGACTCGCTGGCTTGGGTGCCACATCGGATCGGATCGTCGATGTGGCAGGAACCCAAGGCCCCGCTTGCCCTCCGCCGCGGGTGACCGTAGAGGGCGCCGAACGAAGGCGCCGGCGCAGGGTCTGGAGGCACAGGGATGTGCCGGAAAGCCCCGCCGCGCAGGAAGCGCGTCGGGGCGGGGCCCGGAGCAGGCTCCGCAGTGAGGGCAGCCGCAGGCCGCCCGTCCCGGTCGCCCGCGGCGGAGGGCAAGCGGAGCCGCACTACAGCGCGCCCAACCCGGAAACACGAAACACAAACACAAACACAAACAGTAGTAATCGAAACAACCAGCAGGAAGGACAAGACCATGAGCACAGTGACCAAACTCGACAATCAGCCCGACTACAAAGTCGCCGACATCGCCCTGGCCGACTGGGGCCGCCGCGAACTCGACATCGCTGAAACCGAAATGCCCGCACTCATGGCCATGCGCGAAAAGTACCGCGCCAGCCAGCCATTGGCGGGGGCCAAAATCCTCGGCTGCATCCACATGACCATCCAGACCGGTGTGCTCATCGAAACCCTGGTCGAGCTCGGCGCCGAAGTGCGCTGGTCGTCCTGCAACATCTTCTCCACCCAGGACCACGCCGCCGCGGCCATCGCTGCCGCCGGCGTACCCGTGTTCGCGTGGAAAGGGGAAACCGAAGAAGAGTACGAGTGGTGCCTGGAGCAGACCATCCTCAAGGACGGCAAGCCCTGGGACGCCAACATGGTCCTGGATGACGGCGGCGACCTGACTTCCATGCTGCACCAGAAATACCCCGCCATGCTCGACAGCATCCATGGTGTGACCGAGGAAACCACCACCGGCGTGCATCGCCTGCAGGAAATGCTGGCGCGCGGCGAGCTCAAGATTCCCGCGGTGAACGTGAATGACTCCATCACCAAGTCCAAGAACGACAACAAGTACGGCTGCCGTCACAGCCTGAACGATGCTGTGAAGCGCGGCACGGACCACCTGCTCGCCGGCAAGAAGGCGCTGGTGATCGGCTACGGTGACGTGGGTAAGGGTTCCGCCCAGTCACTGCGCCAGGAAGGCATGATTGTGCGTGTTACCGAGATCGACCCGATCTGTGCCATGCAGGCCTGCATGGATGGATACGAGGTGGTATCACCCTTCATCAATGGTGTTAACACCGGCACTGCCGACGGCATCGACCACGGCATTCTCGGCAACGTCGACCTGCTGGTCACCACCACCGGCAACTACAACGTTTGCGACGAGCACATGCTGCGCGCACTGAAATCCGGCACAGTAGTGTGCAACATCGGCCACTTCGACAACGAGATCGACACCGCCTTCATGCGCCGCAACTGGCAGTGGGAAGAAGTGAAGCCGCAGGTGCACAAGGTGTACCGCGACGACGCCCGCAGCGACTACCTGATTCTGCTGTCTGAAGGTCGCCTGGTGAACCTGGGCAATGCCACCGGCCACCCGTCGCGCATCATGGACGGCTCCTTCGCCAACCAGGTTCTGGCGCAGATCTACCTGTACGAGCGCCGCTTCGCCAACCTCGAGCCCGAAATGAAGGCCGCCGCATTGCGCGTGGAAGTACTGCCGAAGAAGCTGGACGAGGAAGTGGCAGCACACATGGTGGCCGGCTTTGGCGGGGTCATTACCCGTCTGACCACAGCCCAGGCCGAGTACATCAACGTCAAGCAGGAAGGCCCCTTCAAGCCTGACAGCTACAAGTACTAGGCGCAGCATGCCCACAATCAGCTTTGAATATTTTCCGCCCAAGACGGCGGACGGCAAAACAGCCCTGCTGGAGCGGACGACACCCGCTCTGCAGGCGCTGGATCCCGGTTTTTTCTCCGTAACCTACGGTGCTGGCGGCTCCACGCGCGACAGCACCTTCGGCATTGTTTCAGCACTCTGCGAACGCGGCATAGACGTCGCACCGCACCTCAGCTTCGGCGGTGACGACGAAAATGCCATCAGCGACCTGCTGCAACGCTACCGGGACATGGGTGTGCGCCGTCTGGTGGCCCTGCGCGGTGACATGCCCTCAGGTATGGGGGGCGCGAACCAGCTGGTGTACGCCAGCGAGCTGGTATCCTTCATTCGTGAGCAGAGTGGCGACCACTTCCATATCGAGGTGGCCGCGTATCCCGAGATTCATCCACAGGCCGAAAGCTATAACAGCGATCTGCGGTTCCTGAAGGAAAAACTGGATGCCGGTGCCAACAGCGCCATTACCCAGTACTTCTACAATGTGGAATCCTATTTCTATTTTCTCGACCAATGCGCGGCGATCGGTATCGACAAGCCCATCGTGGCCGGCATTATGCCCATCACCAACTTCGCCAACCTGGCGCGCTTTTCGCGCAACTGCGGCGCCGAAATCCCGCGCTGGATCTGCCAGCGCATCGAGGGCTATGGCAACGATCAGGAGAGCATCCGTCAGTTCGGCGTCGAGGTAGTCACCCAGCTCTGCCAGACCCTGCTGGAGAATGGCGCTCCGGGCCTGCATTTCTACACCATGAACCAGGTGGAGCCCACGCGGCAAATTCGCAACAACCTGGGGCTGTAGGGTCGAGGTAGTGCGGATTCCTCGCATTTTCACGGCGCAGACACTGACCGGTGACGCCACGCTGGTGCTTGAGCCCGGCCCCAGTCAGCATCTGGCCAGGGTGCTGCGCATGGGCCCGGGAGATGCGCTATGCCTGTTTGACGGCAGCGGTGTGGATTTCCCGGCAACCATCGTCAGCGCCGACAAACGCGCGGTCACCGTCACCCTGGAGCAGGGTCAGCCGGGGTTGGTGGAGTCACCGCTGCGCATTCACCTGGGCATTGGCGTATCGCGCGGCGAGCGCATGGACTGGGTGGTGCAGAAGGCCACTGAACTCGGGGTAGCAGAGATTACGCCGCTCTATACCGAGCGCACCGAAGTGCGCCTGCGCGGCGAACGGGAGGCCCGCAAGCTGCAACACTGGCAGCAGGTTGCCATCAGCGCCTGCGAACAGTCGGGCCGCAGCTGCCTGCCGCAGGTGCATGCGCCGGGCACGGTACCGGGCTGGACCGGCGACTGCGAAGATGCACAGCGCCTGGTGTTGCATCACCGCGCTTCGCCCCTGCCCGCCACGGCGAGCTCGCCAACGTCGCTCAGCCTGCTGGTCGGGCCTGAGGGTGGCCTGAGCGAAGCGGAAATTGCCACGGCAATGGCCGCCGGTTTCCTGCCACTCGCTCTGGGGCCCCGGGTACTGCGCACGGAGACCGCACCTCTGGCCGCACTGGCCATACTGCAAGCGCACTGGGGCGATATGTGCCTGCCCCGCTAGGCGGACCGTGTTGCGCGGGGTTCGCGCTTGCGAACAACACACCCATTGCGTACTTTACGGCAACACCCAATCGCGGAAAACACTGATGACCATCAAGATCGGCGTTGTAATGGATCCCATCTCCCGGATTCAGTTCAAGAAGGACAGCACCATGGCCATGCTCTGGGCCGCCCAGGCCAGAGACTGGCAGCTTTACTACATGGAGCCCGGTGACCTGTTCCTCGAACAGGGCAAGGCCCGCGCCAGCATGTCCCACCTGACCGTGTTCCACGACCCGGAAAGCTGGTACACACTGGGCAACGCGCAGGTGCAGGACCTCACCGTGCTGGACGCTATCCTCATGCGCAAGGACCCGCCCTTCGACAACGAGTATGTGTACGCAACCTACATGCTCGAAGCCGCCGAGCGCGAGGGCACCCTCATCGTCAACCGCTGCCACAGCCTGCGTGACTGCAACGAGAAGGTGTTTGCCACCCAGTTCCCCCAGTGCTGCCCGCCGCTGCTGGTAAGCAGTGATACGCGGCGCCTGAAAGCGTTCCAGACCGAGCACGGCGACGTGATTTTCAAACCGCTGGATGGCATGGGGGGAGCGTCCATCTTCCGGGTGAAACCGGGCGACCCGAACCTGAACGTGATTCTGGAAACGCTGACGCATTTCGGCAATCGCACCATCATGGCACAGCGCTTCATTCCCGAAATCACCGAGGGCGACAAGCGCATCCTGATGATCAATGGCGAACCCATACCCTACTGCCTGGCGCGGGTTCCCTCACTGGGGGAAACCCGCGGCAACCTTGCGGCGGGGGGCACGGGGCGACCGCAGCTGTTGTCAGCGCGGGACCGCTGGATCGCCGAGCAGGTCGGACCCAGCCTGCGCGAGCGCGGCCTGTATTTCGTCGGCCTGGACATCATTGGCGACTACCTCACGGAAATCAACGTGACCAGCCCCACCGGCATCCAGGAAATAGAGCGCGCCTACGATGTCGATATCGGCGGCCAGCTCATGGACTGTATTGCCGCGGAGCTGGCCGCCCGCTAGGGCCGGCACCACGTGTCCACGACCACCGCTCCCGCTGCGAGCAACACCTTCACCATCGCCTTGTTTCTGGCCGGTGCCCTGCACCTCATTCTGCTGCTGGGCCTGGGATTCGGTTTCGAGCCGCCCTCGCCCCAACCCCCGCAGCTGGCGATTACCCTCGCCCAGCACCGCGCCGCGTTGACGCCGGAGGAGATCACCCACCTCGCCCAGTTCAGCCAGGCGGGCAGCGGCAGTTCAGCCGCCGAGGACCGCACCGGAGGACGCTCCGCCGGTGCGCCCCTGCAAGCCGAGGCCCGCGAAGCGAGCGAGGCGGCTGATGCGAGTGCCAGTGACAGCGCCCTGAGCGCGCGCAGCAGTCGCGAACAGGCCGCAGCAGAGCGGGAACAACAGCGGGAGGCGGCTCCGATGTCAGCGCCACAGCCAGTCGGCCTCACCGCCCGGCTGGTCAGCGAACAGGCCGACATGGATATCGACGAGGACCAGACCACGCTGTCGAGTGCACCCCGCGTGCGCCGCCTCAGTGCGGTGTCGGCGCAGGAAGCCATGGACGCCGCCTACCTGCACGACTGGCGGCGGCGGGTGGAGGCTGTAGGCAACCAGTATTATCCGGAAGCATCGATACGCTACGGCCTCTACGGCAGCCTGCAATTGCTGGTGGTGGTCAACTACGAAGGGCAGCTGGAGGACCTTCGCATCCTGAGCTCCTCGGGATACGCCGTACTCGATGAGGCGGCGATGAAGATCGTGCGCATGGCCGCGCCATTTGCCCCTTTTCCCGCCGCGCTGCGCGCCACCACCGACAAGCTGGAAATCGTGCGCACGTGGCAATTTGAAGAAAACCGGCTAAGCTCAGAGTGAACACACAGCAATACAACCGGCACCATTCACCCTGAGGTCAGCACCCGAAACCATGCCTGTTTCCACCACCATCACCCACAGCGGCGCCTGCCTGCGGGACCACTTCCTGCTGGCCATGCCCAGCCTCGAGGAAGGCCTGTTTGCGCACAGTGTGACCTACCTCTGCGAGCACGGGGAAAGCGGCGCTATGGGGTTGGTGGTCAACCAGCCGCTGGACCTCAACGTCGCCGAGATCTTCGAGCACCTGAAAATTGAAGCCTGTCGCGACTTCAGCGATGAGCCGGTGATGGCTGGCGGGCCGGTGCAGCTGGATCATGGCTTTGTATTGCACCGCGGCGCCCGCCAGAACTGGGACGCCAGCCTCACGGTGACCGAGGACATCACCCTGACCACCTCGCGGGATATTCTGGTGGCGATCGCGGCTGGCAGCGGCCCCAGGGACTACCTTATCGCCCTGGGCTACGCCGGCTGGTCAGCCGGCCAGCTGGAGGAAGAGCTGTCGCACAACAGCTGGCTCACCGCGCCCGCCAACGGCGATATCCTGTTCGCGACACCCTGGCATCGGCGGATGTCCGCGGCCGCCGGTGCGTTGGGCATAGATATGAATCTGATCAGCGCGCAGGCAGGCCATGCCTGAGCAGCAGCGCGGCACGCGCGCCGGCGCCGCCACCGTACTTGCCTTTGACTACGGCCTGCGCCAGATCGGCGTTGCGGTGGGTAATTCCCTGCTCGCCACCAGCCAGCCGTTGTGCGTGCTGCAGGCCCGCGACGGCATTCCCGATTGGGCGCAAATCGCGGCGCTGGTCGCGGAGTGGCAGCCGGGGCTCATCGTCGTGGGAGATCCGCTGAACATGGACGGTACGGTGAGCCCCCTGGCCCTGCGGGCACGCAAATTCGCGCGCCGACTGCACGGGCGCCTGGGGCTGCCGGTAGAGATGAGCGATGAGCGCCTTACCAGCTATGCCGCCAAATCGGCACAGCGCGAACAGGGGCACCGGGGAGACTATCGCGCCGCACCGGTGGACAGTTACGCGGCGGAACTGATCCTGCAGACCTGGCTGGCCGAACAGGTGAATAACTAGAGGCTAGCGGCCCATGTGTTTGCCGCGATCCGAGTCGTCAAAACTCAAATCCAGGTCGTCCGCCCCCGAGTCCTGCCCCTTGTCGAACATCTTGATCATCAGCCGCACATCGTTGGCCGAGTCGGCGTAGCGCACCGCATCCTCGCGCGTAATGCGGTTGTCCTTGTAGGCCGCAATCAGCGACTGGTCCATGGTTTGCATGCCCTGCTCGGTGGACTTGGCCATGACATCCTTGATCAGGTGCACATCGCCCTTGCGAATGTAATCCTGGATCAGTGGCGAGTTGAGCAGCACCTCCACCACCGGCGTGCGCCCCTTGCCCTCTTTGTGCGGGAGCAACTGCTGGGCCACCATGGCCTTCAGGTTGAGCGACAGGTCCATCCACACCTGGGAGTGCAGGTCGGCCGGGAAGAAGCTCTGGATGCGGTCGAGTGCCTGGTTGGCATTGTTGGCGTGCAGGGTACACAGGCAGAGGTGGCCGGTTTCCGCAAACGTCAGCGCCTGGGCCATGGTATCGGCAGAGCGCACCTCGCCGATCATGATCACATCCGGCGCCTGGCGCAGGGTGTTTTTCAGGGCGACATCGAAGGATTCGGTGTCAATGCCCACCTCGCGCTGGGTCACAAGACAGTTGCCATGGTCGTGCATGAACTCGATCGGGTCTTCAATGCTGATGATATGGCCGCGACTGTTCTGGTTGCGGTAACCCACCATCGCCGCCAGCGAGGTGGACTTGCCGGTGCCGGTGGCGCCGACGAAAATCACCAGGCCGCGCTTGGTCATGGCCAGTTCCTTGATGATCGGCGGCAGTCCCAGCTCGGTGATCTCGGGAATCTCGGTGTGGATACGGCGCACTACCAGGCTCATACTGCCGCGCTGCACCAGGGCATTGACCCGGAACCGGCCCAGGTTGGGCACCGCCAGGGCAAAGTTGCATTCGTGGCTGCGCAGGAACTCCTCGCGCTGTCGCTCGTTCATGGTGGAGAGCACGATATCGCGGGTCTGCTCATCGGTGTACCGGGCCTTGCTGATCGGGTAGATCTGGCCGTCAATCTTGATACTCGGCGGCGCACCGGCCGTGACAAAACCGTCGGAGGCCTGCTCCTTGACGACCCGTTGCAACAACTCATCAATCAACATGGCCCGATCTCCCATCCTTGAGTACTAGAAGTTTTCCGGCATACGCGCCTTTTCTCGCGCAATGTCACGGGTAATGATGCGGCGATCCACCAGATCCTTGAGGCACTGATCCATGGTTTGCATGCCCAGCGCCTGCCCGGTCTGGATGGCGGAGTACATCTGCGCCACCTTGTCCTCGCGAATCAGGTTGCGGATGGCCGAGGTGCCACGCATGATTTCGTGCGCCGCAACCCGGCCGCCGGTGGACCGCTTGAGCAGGGTTTGCGAGACAACGGCCTGCAGTGACTCCGACAACATGGAACGCACCATGGACTTTTCCGCCGCCGGGAACACGTCCACCACGCGGTCGATGGTTTTTGCAGCCGAGGTCGTGTGCAGGGTGCCGAACACCAGGTGACCGGTTTCGGCAGCGGTCAGCGCCAGGCGAATGGTCTCCAGGTCGCGCATTTCGCCCACCAGAATGATGTCCGGGTCTTCACGCAGGGCCGAGCGCAGCGCCTCGGAGAAACCCAGCGTGTCACGGTGCACTTCGCGCTGGTTCACCAGGCACTTCTTGCTTTCATGCACGAATTCGATCGGATCCTCGATGGTGAGGATGTGCTCGTACTTGTTGTCGTTGATATGGTCGACCATGGCCGCCAGAGTGGTGGACTTGCCCGAGCCGGTGGGGCCGGTCACCAGCACCAGCCCGCGCGGCATCATGGAAATATCGCGGAAAACCGGGCCCATGCCCAGGTCTTCCATGGTCAGCACTTTCGAGGGAATGGTGCGGAATACCGCGCCGGCGCCGCGGTTCTGGTTGAAAGCGTTCACCCGGAACCGCGCGACACCCGGCACTTCAAAGGAGAAGTCAGTCTCCAGGAACTCCTCGTAGTCCTTGCGCTGCTTGTCGTTCATGATGTCGTAGATGAGATCATGCACCTGCTTGTGATCCATCGGTGGCAGGTTGATGCGGCGCACATCGCCATCGACCCGGATCATCGGCGGCAGGCCGGCAGACAAGTGCAGGTCCGATGCACCCTGTTTGGCACTGAACGCGAGAAGTTCTGTAATATCCACCGTTCCACTCCCTTTGGGCCGGTCCGGCGCGAGCGCCGGATACTGCTGCTCACACCTTATGGCGCGGCAACCGATTATTCTCAACTCGCCTGGCAGTAGCGGAATCAGCTACCATCTGCCCCATGCAGAACGAACAGCTCGCTCAACGGATTTCCAGGCTCCTCGAAAGAGTACGACTCAGCGCGGAAAAAAGCCAGCGCACGCCGGGGGCGATACGTCTGCTCGCCGTCAGCAAAACCCGCTCGGCGGACGAGGTGCGCGCCGCGGCTGCGCTGGGGCTGCGGGATTTCGGCGAGAATTACCTGCAGGAAGGGCTGGCGAAGGTCGAGGCGCTGGCTGATCTCGGCCTCTGCTGGCACTTCATCGGGCCGATCCAGTCCAACAAGACACGCGCCATCGCCGAGCATTTCGACTGGGTGCACAGTGTGGACCGGCTGAAAATCGCCCAGCGCCTCAGCGCACAACGCCCACCGCAGCTGGCCGACCTGCAGGTGTGCCTGCAAGTGAACATCTCCGGTGAAGACAGCAAGTCCGGCGTGGAACCGGGTGAACTAGCGGAACTGGCCGCTGCGGTGGCACAGCTGCCGCGGCTGCAACTGCGCGGTTTGATGACCATCCCTGCACCCGCCGACACCTTTGCCGCGCAGCGCATACCCTTCGCGCGGCTACAGGCAGCGCTGGTCGAACTGCAGGCAGCACTACCACAACTGGACACGTTGTCGATGGGCATGTCGGGCGATCTGGAAGCGGCTATCGCCGAAGGCGCTACGCTGGTGCGCGTGGGCACGGATATTTTCGGCCCGCGCAGCACGCACGGGGGCGGATGATTTCGGCCAGCCACGGCGTGTATACTGCGGCCTTCCCCAGACCAACCGACACACGAATTATGACCAACGCGGCTATCACCTTCATCGGCGCCGGCAACATGGCCTCGAGCATCATCGGGGGCCTGATGGACAGCGGCCATTCCGCCGCTGCCCTGCACGCCGCCGATCCCTCGCCGGCGAGCCTGGCCAACCTGCGCAAGCTGGGCCCGATCAATGTCCACAACGACAACGCACAGGCCTGTGCCAATGCCGATGTCATCATTCTGGCGGTCAAGCCCCAGGCCATGCACGCTGCGCTGGCGAGCATCGCCACAGCGATTCGTGCACGCGGGGCGCTGGTCATTTCCATCGCTGCGGGCACCACGGTTGCCAGTATGGAGAACGCCCTGGGCAGTGGTACCGCCATTGTGCGCTGCATGCCCAATACACCGGCCCTGCTGGGCGCGGGTGCCAGTGGCCTGTACGCAAATGCGCAGGTGAACGCTGAGCAACGCGCGCTTGCCGCCAACATTCTCGGCGCCGTTGGCCTGGTGCAGTGGGTCGATGAAGAGCCTCTGCTGGATGCGATAACCGCCCTGTCGGGCAGCGGCCCGGCGTATTTCTTCCTGTTTATGGAGGCCATGATCAATGCCGGCTGCGCCATGGGCCTGTCGCGCGACTGCGCCACCGCCCTCACCCGGCAAACAGGCCTGGGGGCGGCGCGCATGGCGCTGGAGAGTGATGTCGACCTGGTGGAGTTGAGGCGCCGTGTCACCAGCCCCGGTGGCACCACTGAGCGCGCCGTGGAGTGTTTCGAGCACGAGGGCCTGCGCGACCTGGTGGCACATGCCATGACCGCAGCGCAACAGCGAGCCACTGACATGGCTGCCGAGTCGGAGCAGGAGACACCATGAACGCACTGAGTGATATCGTTGCCTATTTGTTGCAAACGGTGCTCAACCTCGCACTGCTGGCCATCCTGTTGCGCTTCCTGTTGCAGCTGGTCAGGGCCGACTTCTACAACCCGGTGAGCCAGTTCCTGGCCAAGGTCACCAACCCGCTGGTGCTGCCGGTGCGCCGCGTGATTCCTGCCTACCGGGGCCTGGACCTGTCGACACTGCTGCTCGCACTGCTGTTGCAGATGGCGGCGATTGTGGCGCTGCTGGCACTGAATGGCCTGGGGCCACCGGGGGTGCTGACGCTGTTGGTGTGGTCCGTGCTGGGCATTGTCGGCCTGCTGGTGAATATCTATTTCTTTGCCCTGCTGGCCATGATTATTCTCAGCTGGATCGCGCCTGGCGGCCGGCACCCGGCGCTGTTGTTGCTCTTCCAGCTCACCGAGCCAGTGATGGCGCCCTTTCGGCGCATGCTGCCGAGCATGGGCGGTATCGATTTCTCGCCGATTCTGGTGTTCATCCTGATCAACGTGATCCAGATTGCGCTCGGGCACATGGCGGCAGCGGCGGGTCTGCCCGCGGCCCTGGTTATCGGGCTCTGAACGTCGCCACGTGAAAACTTCGACCGTTGGCATTGTCGCGCCGCAGCGCGCCCGCTTCGACGAGCCGCTGACGCTGGCCTGTGGCCGTGTACTGGCATCTTACGAGCTGGTCTACGAAACCTATGGCACTCTGAACAGCACGCGTTCCAACGCGGTTCTGGTATGCCACGCGCTTTCCGGCCACCACCACGCGGCCGGCTATCACCGTGCCGATGACCGCAAACCCGGCTGGTGGGACGAGTGCATTGGGCCCGGCAAACCGATCGACACCAACCATTTTTTCGTGGTGAGCCTGAACAACCTGGGCGGCTGCCACGGGTCTACCGGCCCGGTCAGCATCAACCCGGAAAACGGTGCGCCCTGGGGCCCGGATTTCCCCTCACTGCGGGTACGCGACTGGGTGCACAGCCAGGCCCGCCTCGCGGACCTGCTGGGTATCGACTGCTGGGCCGCCGTGGTCGGGGGCAGCCTGGGTGGCATGCAGACCATGCGCTGGGCACTGCTTTATCCGCAGCGCCTGCGCCACTGTGTCGTGATCGCTTCCGCGCTGCGCCTGAGCGCCCAGAATATTGCCTTCAACGAGATCGCCCGCCAGGCTATACAGTCCGACCCCGACTTCGCCGAGGGCCACTACCTGACGCACAACACACTGCCGGCCAAGGGGCTGGCGCTGGCGCGCATGGTAGGCCACATCACCTATCTGTCCGACGATGCCATGGCCAACAAGTTCGGTCGCGACCTGCGTTCCGGCAGCCTCGAGCTGGGTGAAGAGGAGATCGCGGAATTCCAGGTACAAAGTTACTTGCGCTACCAGGGTAGCCAGTTTTCCGGCAGCTTCGACGCCAACACCTATATTCTGATGACACAGGCACTGGATTTCTTCGACCTGGCCCGTGAATACGGTGACGACCCGGTGGCGGCCTTCCGCACCGCACAGTGCAGCTTTCTGGTGCTGTCGTTCTCTACCGACTGGCGGTTTTCGCCAGGCCGCTCCCGCGAGATCGTCGATGCACTGATCGCCGCCGACCGGCCGGTGACCTATGCGGAAATCGAGGCCGATGAGGGGCACGACGCCTTCCTTATGCCGATCCCGCGTTACCTGGCGCTGTTCACTGCCTATATGCAGCGCGTGCGGGGAAACTGCTGATGCGCCTCGACCTCACGCATATCCAGCGCTGGATCGAGCCCGGTTCACGGGTACTCGATCTCGGCTGTGGCAACGGCGAATTCCTGCAACGCCTGGCGAAGGAGCGCCAGGTACGTGGCCTCGGCCTGGAGATCGACCCGGACAAGATTACCAATGCCGTCTCCCGCGGCCTGGATATTGTTGAACAGGATATGGATGCGGGACTCGGCAACTTCCCCGACCAGAGTTTCGATACCGTGGTGATGGCACACGCGCTACAGGCGGTGCACTACCCCGACCGTGTCCTGGAAGAAATGCTGCGCATCGGCCGCCAGGGCATCGTCACCTTCCCCAACTTCGCGCACTGGCGCTGCCGGCTGTATCTGGGTTCACGGGGCCGCATGCCCGTTTCCCGTTTCATGCCGTATAACTGGTATGACACGCCCAACATCCACTTTTGCACGGTGACGGATTTTGAAGCGTTGTGCGAGGAACGGGGCATCCGCATACTCGCCCGCGATATGGTCGGCAACACCCCGCGTCGACCGCTGCTGGCGAGCGCCTGGCCCAACCTGTTCGCCGTCACCGCGATCTATCTCATCAGCCGCTGAGGAGAGAACGATGATCCAGAGATTTTGCCTGACACTGCTCATGCTGGTGCTCACCGGCACCGCCAGCGCACAACAATCCGAGCGCTTCGGCCCCTACGAGTTGCACTACAGCGTGGTCAACACCACCTTTCTCGACCCGCGTATCGCCGCCAGCTACGGCATCACCCGCGGCAAGAACAGGGCTATCCTCAACCTCGCGGTCCGCGAGCACGTTGGCGATGGCACCGAGGCGCGGGCGATGATGATTCAGGGCTACACGCGCGATCTGATTACCGGTGAACCCCTGGAGTTCCTCGAAGTGCGGGAGAGCGGCGCCATCTACTACATTGCGGAATTCGGCTTCATCAACGAGGAGTGGCGTTTTTTCGAGATTGATTTCCGCCCCGAAGGCGCCGATACCACCTACCGGTTCGAGCATCGCCACCAGCTGTACGTCAACTGATGAGCACCGCGCGCAACGCCCAGGCCGTGGTGCTGGCAAGTGGCAACGCCGGCAAGCTGGCGGAACTGTCACGCATTCTCGACCCGCTGGGCTTCCTGCTGCAGGCGCAGTCGGAATTCGGCGTGCCGGATGTGGCGGAAACCGGGCTCACGTTTGTGGAGAACGCCCTCCTCAAGGCACGCGCCGCCGCCGAACACACCGGCCTGCCGGCTATTGCCGACGATTCCGGGCTGGAAGTGGATTGCCTGCAGGGGGCGCCGGGTATTCACTCGGCGCGTTACTCCGGGGCGGGCGACGAAGGCAACAATCGCAAGCTGCTGGCCGCGCTGCAGGGCGTGCCGTGGCCGGAACGCAGCGCACGCTACCAGTGCGTGCTGGTGTACCTGCGCCACGCCAGTGACCCAACACCGATTATTTGCCAGGGAAGCTGGGAGGGTCATATTCTCGAGAGCCCCCAGGGTGAGGGCGGTTTTGGCTACGACCCGCTGTTTCACGTCGCCGCGTTCAACTGCAGCGCGGCGCAGCTGGCTCCGCGCACCAAGAACCGGGTGAGCCACCGGGCCCAGGCCTGCGCGCAGCTGGTCGCGGCACTGGAGCGGCGTCTGCAGCAGCCGGCGCCCTGATGGGCGAGCTACCACTACCGCCGCTGGCACTGTATGTGCACCTGCCCTGGTGCGAGCGCAAATGCCCCTACTGCGATTTCAACTCACACGAATCCCGCAACCTGCCGGAAACCGCCTATATCGATAGCCTGCTGGCAGACCTGGAGGCCGACCTGCCCTTCGTGCAGGGCCGCGTGATCCAGACGCTGTTCATCGGCGGCGGTACACCGAGCCTGTTCAGCGCTGCCGGCATTGGTCGGTTGATGCAGGGTATCGGGCAGCGGGTAGCGCTGGCAGACGCCCTCGAAGCCACCCTGGAAGCCAACCCGGGCAGCGCGGAGGCGGAGAAGTTTGCCGGGTTTCGCGCTGCCGGCATCAACCGCCTGTCGCTGGGAATTCAATCCTTCCAGAATGAGCAGCTCGCGGCGCTGGGCCGGGTGCACGACAGTGGCCAGGCGCACGCCGCGGTGGAGGCGGCGCGCCGCGCGGGCTTTCAGCGTATCAACCTCGACCTGATGCACGGGCTGCCCGCGCAGGGTGCAAGCGCGGCCATGGCCGACCTGGCAACGGCCAGTGGCTACCAGACCGGGCATCTCTCCTGGTACCAGCTGACCATCGAGCAGAACACGGTTTTCTACAAACAACCACCCATTCTGCCTGTAGAGGACGTGCTGGCGGATATTCAGGACGCCGGCGAGATCCAGCTCGCGGCGGCTGGCCTTGAGCAGTACGAAGTATCGGCCTGGGCCGCGGCCGGTGAGCAGTGCCGGCACAACCTGAACTACTGGCAGTTCGGCGACTACCTGGGTATCGGGGCGGGCGCGCACGGCAAGGTGAGTTTTTCCGATGGCCGTATTATGCGCTATGCCAAACGACGCCAGCCGGACGCTTACCTCGCGGCGGCGGGCGACTGGCGCGTCCAGTCCCAGTGGCTGACAGACGCGGAAAAACCCGGTGAATACATGCTCAACGCCCTGCGCCTGAACAGCGGCTTCGCCCTGGCGGACTACGCGGCGCGCACCGGACTCCCGCCATCCACGCTGCAACCGGCACTGGATACACTGACCGCTCGCGGCCTGCTGCTGCAGGAGGGCACACGGGTACGCGCCAGCGCCCTGGGGCGCCGCTTTCTCGACTCGGTGATTACGGAATTTCTCGCCTGAGGGCATCCCCTCGGGCTCGCAAGGCCGGGCTTCAGTCGACGCTGCGACGGAACATGAGGTCCCAGACGCCGTGCCCCAGGCGCTCGCCGCGCTGCTCGAACTTGGTCAGCGGTCGGTGTGCCGGGCGCGGGACATACAGCCCATCGGGCGCCAGGTTGACCAGGCCCGGGGTGGCGTCCAGCACTTCCAGCATCTGCTGCGCGTAGTTTTCCCAATCGGTCGCCAGGTGCAGCACGCCGCCGGGCTTCAGGTAGTCCACCAGCGTTGCGGTGAAAGCCGGCTGGATCAGGCGTCGTTTATGGTGACGCTTTTTGTGCCAGGGGTCGGGGAAGAATATCTGGATGGTATCAAGCGAAGCGGGGGCAATGCAGTCGCGCAACACTTCCACCGCGTCGTGACAGTACACACGGATGTTTCCCACACCACACTCGGCCATGCTGTGCAGCATTTTCCCCACGCCGGGGCGATGCACCTCAATGCCGATGAAATCCGTCGCGGGCGCTGCCGCGGCCATCTCGACAAAGGATTGCCCCATACCGAAGCCGATTTCCAGCACCCGCGGCGCGTCGCGACCAAACACCTTCTGGTAATCGAGCTGACCATCACCGTGCAGCAGGCCGAAGCGCGGCCAGTAGGTATCCCAGGCGCGTTGCTGGCCGGTGGTAAGACGCCCCATGCGCAGTACGTAGCTGCGAATGGGGCGCTGGCTGTTCTCACCCATCAGCCAGCCAGTTTCCAGCTCGCGGCCGCCAGGCAACCCCAGGCGGCGATAAACGACAGGCCACCGAGCGGCGCAATGGCACCGAGCCAGCGCAGGCCAGACAGGCTGAGCACGTAGAGGCTACCGGAAAACAGCAGCATACCGAGCACGAACAGCCAGCCACTGCTGCGCAGCAGGGCCAGCTCGCTGTTTTGCTGCAGCAGGATGCCCACCGCCAGGAGGGCGAGAGAATGAATAAAGTGGTATTGCACGGCGGTCTCGAAGACGCCCAGAGAGTAGCTATCCAGCCGGGCTTTCAGGGCGTGGGCACCGAAGGCGCCAAAACTGACCGCGAGAGCACCGCTGACAGCCGCGCTGGCAATGAAAAACTGCGCCATGGCAGGCTCCGGAAAACAGGGGGGTGCAGTGTAGCACCCCCGGAGATGCGTCAGGCGGCGATCGCGCTGCGCAATTTCTTCATGGCGTTCTGCTCGAGCTGACGAATGCGCTCCGCAGACACCTCGTACTTGGCAGCCAGCTCGTGCAGCGTGGCCTTTTTCTCCGCCAACCAGCGCTGGGCGAGGATGTCGCGGCTGCGCTCATCCAGCTCAGACAGTGCGTGGTAGAGCTGTTCTTCGCTGTTTTCCTGCCAATTGTCCGACTCAACGGACAGGGCGGGGTCGCTACGCTGGTCTTCCAGGTAATATTGCGGTGCCTGCCAGGCGTCGTCTTCGTCCTGCCCTACCGGTGAATCGAAGGCGACATCACGGCTACTGAGCCGCCCTTCCATGCGCTGCACTTCAGCGATATCAACACCCAGATCATCCGCTACCGCCTGAGCCTCTTCGTGACTGAGCCAGGACAAGTCCTTCTTCGCACCGCGGAGGTTGAAAAACAGTTTGCGCTGGGCCTTGGTGGTGGCGACTTTGACGATGCGCCAGTTGCGCAGGATGAACTCGTGCATCTCTGCCTTGATCCAGTGCACGGCAAACGACACCAGGCGCACGCCCTTTTCCGGATTGAAGCGCTTGACCGCTTTCATCAGGCCTACATTGCCTTCCTGAATGAGGTCGGCCTCGGACAGGCCGTAGCCGGAGTAGCTGCGGGCGATGTGCACCACAAAGCGCAGGTGCGACATGACCAGCTCGCGTGCAGCCTCAAGATTGCTGTTGAAAAAGAGGTCTTCCGCCAGCGCCTTTTCGCGCTCCGGTGTGAGCAGCGGAATGGTGCTTACAGCCTGCACGTAGGCGGCAAGATTGGCGCCCGGGACCATCTGGTCGACCGGCAGCAACGCTTTACTCATGCGATTTTTCCCCTCTGTCATGTGCCCGATTCTAGCACTCTTTGTATTAGAGTGCTAACGGTGGAAAAGTTCCCTGCAGGCGCGCCCTGCCTAGCGCGGAGCGATCAGGCGCAAGTGCCGGGTCACCGCCAGCCAGGCGCCCGCCAACCCCAAAACACCGCCGATGAGCACCAGGTTGAGGCTGCCCATGATGCCCAGGCCGCCGAGCCGGAAATTGCTCTGGTAGAGTTCGGCGAGGCGTGTCACCGGCCCGCCGAGAAACCACAGTGCCGAGGCCACCAGCAGCGCCGCGAACACGCCTCCCCCCACCCCGTACCAGAGGCCCGTGTAGAGGAAGGGGCGGCGCACGAAGGCATTGCTGCCGCCGACCAGTTTGATCACCACGATCTCCTCGCGCCGGCTCTCGATGGCCAGCCGGATGGTGTTGCCCAGAATCAGCACCACCCCCGCCACCAGCACACTACCCAGTGCCAGCACCACGCGCCGACTAAGCTGCATAAGGGTATTCAGTCGCTCCAGCCAGGCCATGTCCAGCACCACCTCCGCGACGCGCGGGTCATCCTTGAGCTGTTCGTAGAGCGGCGCCAGCGCGTCGCTACCGGGCACGGGCGTTACCAGCAGAACGTCCGGAAGCGGGTTGCGCTCCAGTGTATCGAGCACATCGGCGAACCCGGAAAGCGCACTGAATTCGGCGAGGGCATCGTCGCGCGATACAAACACCACCTGTTCGATGTCGGGTCGCTGCTGGAGCGTATCCTGCAACGCCTGCGCCTCCTCGCCACCCACCGAACCACCCAGGAATAGAGAAAGTTGCGCCGGGCTGTCCCAACGGTCGCTGAGCGCGCGGGCATTGTCCAGCGCCACGGTCAGTGCAGCCGGGAGCGCCAGCGCAATGCCGATCACCAGCCAGGTAAGCGCACTGGCAAACGGATGGTCGAGCACACGCGCCAGGCTATCTGCCGCGGAGAGCCGGTGGTGGGCCAGCCAGCCCTGGAGCAAGTGGCGCAGGCGCGTGCGGCGAGCACTGGCACCATCGCGACGCGGCTTGCCCTCGGCGGCGCTCATGACCCCGCACCGACCAGACGGCCATTACGCAGGGTCAGGATGCGGTGGCGCAGGCGGGAGATCAGCGCCAGGTCGTGGCTGGCAATCAATACCGTCACGCCGACTTGGCTGAAGGCTTCGAACAACTGCATGATCTCCGCCGAAAGCACCGGGTCGAGGTTGCCCGTGGGTTCATCCGCCAGCAGGATCCGCGGGCGCGCTACCACCGCACGGGCGATGCCCACCCGCTGCTGTTCACCGCCAGATAGGGTCACAGGCAGCGCCCGCTCTTTCGTCAGCAGCCCTACCTTGTCCAGCGCTGCACGCACACGGCGGCCAATCTCCCGGTGTTCGTAGCCGCCAATCACCAGCGGCAGGGCAACGTTGTCGAATACGCTGCGGTCGAACAGCAGCTGGTGGTTCTGGAATACCACGCCGATATTGCGCCGGTGACGGGGAATGCCGCGCTCCCCCACCTTGGCCAGATTCAGGCCATCGACAATAACCTGCCCGCGTGAGGGCCGTTCGATGAGCATGATCAACCGCAGCAACGTGCTCTTGCCGGCACCCGAATGACCGGTGAGAAACACCATTTCATCCTGGCGAATATCAACGCTGACTTCGCTCAGAGCCTCGTGACCTTCCGCGTAGCGCTTGCTGACACGATCGAACGTGATCATGGCGCCTGATCGGCACCTGCAAAAAGGGCGTCAATGAACGGCTCCGCCGCGAACGGGCGCAGGTCGTCCGCTGTTTCGCCCACGCCGATAAAGCGAATCGGCAGCCCCAGCTTGCGGGCAATGGCAAAGATCACACCGCCCTTGGCGGTGCCGTCCAGCTTGGTGAGAGTGAGGCCGGTCACCCCCACCACCTGCTGGAACTGACTGGCCTGGGCCAGGGCATTCTGCCCGGTGCCGGCATCCAGCACGAGCATGACCTCGTGGGGTGCAGCGGCATCCAGCTTGCCCATCACGCGCACCACCTTGCGCAGCTCTTCCATCAAGTGGTCCTTGTTGTGCAGGCGCCCGGCAGTGTCGGCAATCAGTACATCCACCTTGCGCGCCTGAGCTGCCTGCAGCGCATCGTAGATCACGGACGCGCTATCGGCACCGGTATGCTGGGCGATGACCGGCACATTGTGCCGCTCACCCCACACCTGCAACTGCTCGACCGCAGCGGCGCGGAACGTATCACCAGCCGCCAGCATGACAGAGCGCCCTTCCGCCTGAAAGCGACGCGCGAGCTTGCCTATGGTGGTCGTCTTGCCTACGCCGTTCACGCCGACCATGAGGATCACATAGGGTTTGTGGCCGCTGACATCAAGCGGCATTTCGCAGGGTTGAAGCAGGCTCAACAGCTCTTCCTGCAGGGCGCGCTGCAGGGCCTCCGGCCGTGTCAGCTCCTTGCGTGAAACACGCTGGGTAAGGCGCCCGATAATCTCGACAGTGGCGTCAACGCCGGCATCAGCCAGCAGAAGGCGCGACTCCAGCTCTTCCATCAGCTCGGCGTCGATCTCCTTGCGCCCCAGAAACAGCGTTCCCAGCCCCTCCACCAGGGTGTTGCTGGTCTTGCCGAGGCCGCGCCGCAGGCGGGCGAAGAAACCGGCCTCCGCCGCCGCCACCGGCCGCTCGGCAGGCTGCTGTACCGGTTCCGCCGCGGCCTGCTCGGCCTCGGAGGCTGGCACCAGAGCCTCGGCCGCGGGCACCGGGGTGGCGACCACGTCGTCAGCACTGCCTGCCTCGCGCTCCGCGGGCGCAACGTCATCGTCCGCGCGGGTTTCGGTTTCAGCTACGTCCGGCGCAGGCGTCTTCTTACTGCGTTTGAAAAACTTCATGGGTCTCGTGATAAAATTCGCGGGAGGCATCCGCAGGACTGCGTATCCTACCACTGCTCGGGGGAGCGACGAAATGACAGCACGGCATCGGTCGGCCAAGCAGCCGTCAACTGCCAGCAGCAGCCTGCGTATCATCGGCGGGCGCTGGCGCGGCCGCAAACTGCTTTTCAACGCCGCGGAGGGCCTGCGACCCACCGGTGATCGCGTGCGGGAAACCCTGTTCAACTGGCTGGCGGCCGAGGTGCCGGATGCGCGCTGCGCGGACCTGTTCAGCGGCTCCGGCGCGCTCGGGCTGGAGGCGCTGTCACGCGGGGCGCGCCACTGCGATTTTGTCGACAACAATGCCGCGAGCCTGACGCAGATCCGCCGCCACCTGGCTACCCTGGACGGGGCGGCGCGCGCGAGTTGCCATGCCTGTAGTGCGCTGGACCTGCTGGCCTCGGGGGCCGGCCCCTGGGACATCGTCTTCATCGACCCGCCGTTTGCCCTGCAACTGGTGGAGCCTGTCTGTGCGCTGCTGGCACAGAGCGGTGTGCTGGCGCCGGGGGCGAGCATCTACGTCGAAACCGCGGCTACCGAGCCGGAAGCCGCACTGCCAGAGGACTGGGTGCTGTATCGCGATAAAACCTCCGGCGCGGTGCGCTACCGCGTTTTCCGCACCACGGCGTGACGCCGGGGCGTTTGCACCGGCTACAGTGAGTGTTTACCATCCGCGGCTGGTCTATCAGCGCTGAGCACCCTGCATGAATTCACACACGGTCATTTACCCGGGCACGTTCGATCCGATCACCAACGGTCACGTCGACCTGACAGAACGGGCCGCGCGCCTGTTCGGCAAAGTGGTGGTGGCAATTGCGCACAGTGAAAAGAAGACGCCGCTGTTCAACCTGGAGGAGCGCGTGGCGCTGTGCCAGGCCTCACTGCAGCATCTGGATAACGTGGAAGTGGTGGGCTTCAGCAACCTGCTGATTGATTTTGTGCACAGCCAGGGATCGCGCTGCGTGCTGCGCGGGCTGCGCGCTGTGGCGGATTTTGAATACGAGTTCCAGCTTGCCAACATGAACCGGGCACTGGACCGGGAATTCGAGAGCATTTTCCTGACGCCCTCGGAGCACCTGTCCTACATCTCGTCCTCCCTGGTGCGTGAGATCGCCGCACTCAACGGCGACATCACACCTTTCGTGCCCGAGCCGGTGGCCCGGGCCCTGCAGGAACGTTTCCGCTAGTTGCCGGCTTCTTCAGCCGCGGCGGCGGCCTTGCGTGCACGATTGCGGTCGATATCCTTGTTGGTATAGCCGGTTTCACGACAGCCAAGACAGCGCATGAAGGTGGCTTCCGCCGGGCCCACCATCAACGTTTCGGCCGCTTCCCCGGCGTGACCCGCGAGGAGGGTAAAGGGCAGGCTGACCAGCCAGGCGGCCGTGCCACCCACGGTCATCACCGCACCGATAGGTCGCGCAATCAGCAGATCCCCCACCATGGCTCCGGCGGACGGGCTTTCATCCACGGCGTTTTGCGCCGCAGCCTGTTGCGGCACGGCCAATAGAGGAGCCGTCAGGCATACAGCCAACGCTGCAGACGCGAGCCGGCGATTAAGGTCATTGGTTTTCATTGTTCACTCCCCCGCGGGACAGACGTCCCCACCCAGACAGACCCAGAGTGTAGCCTGTTCAGCGCTGACAGGCCACGCAATACACTGTGCTGCGCTGGCCCAGCCGCACCTCCTGCAGGGGGCGCGCGCAGCGGGTGCAAGGCCTGCCGCCGCGGCCGTAGACCGCGAGCTGCTGCGCGAAGTAGCCCGGCTTGCCGTCACCGCCCACGAAATCGCGCAGAGTCGTTCCCCCTTGCGTTATAGCGGAAGTAAGCACTTGCTTCACATGCTCCGTCAGACGCTGGTAGCGGGCCAGGCTGATCTTGCCCGCGGGGCGATCCGGGCGAATGCCCGCAAGAAATAGCGCTTCATTGGCGTAAATATTACCCACACCCACAACCACCTTGCCGTCCATCAGGAACGGTTTCACCGCACCGCGGCGGCCGCGGGCGCGCGCATGAAGCAGCTCCCCGCTGAAAGCCTCGGACAGTGGTTCCGGACCCAGCCCGGCAAGCAGCGGATGACACTCACCGGGAGCCAGCCATAGCATGCAACCAAAGCGCCGGGGGTCGTTGTAACGCAGCCGATCACCGCTGGCGAGCGTGATCTGCACGTGGTCGTGACGCAGCAGGGGGCTGTTATCGCGGATCACGCGCAGGGAGCCAGACATCCCCAGGTGCACCAGCAGGCTGCCGGTGGCGGTGTGAAAGAGCAGATACTTGGCGCGACGTTCCACCGCGGTAATATGTTGACCGCAGAGCCGCTGTGGCAAGTCATCCGGTATTGGCCAGCGCAGGCGGGATTCGCGAATGTCCACGGCGAGTACGCGCTGCCCCTCGGTCCAGGGCAGAACACCGCGACGGGTAGTTTCGACTTCGGGTAGTTCAGGCATGTTGCGTGGCCATAAAAAACCCCGACACAGGCCGGGGTTCCCTACGTACCAGGAGGCGAGACGCGCTTACTTGATCTTGCCTTCTTTATACATGACGTGCTTGCGCACAACTGGATCGTATTTCTTCATTTCCAGTTTGTCCGGGGTGGTACGTTTGTTTTTGTCAGTGGTATAAAAGTGGCCTGTACCCGCTGACGAAATCATTCTGATCTTGTCTCTCATGGCTATTCTCCTTCAGACTTCGCCGCTCAGACCTTGACGCCGCTGGCGCGAATATCGCTCAGCACCTGGTCAATGCCCTTCTTGTCGATGATACGCATGCCCTTGCTGGAAACACGCAGGGAGACAAAACGCTTCTCGGATTCAACCCAGAACCGGTGGTGGTGCAGGTTCGGCAAAAAACGACGGCGCGTGCGGTTTTTTGCGTGTGATACATTGTTTCCTGTGACCGGGCGCTTGCCGGTGACCTGACATACTCTTGCCATGATTGCCTCTCCCATATACCACGGGACTTGTCGAATTTGTGTGGCCAAACGGGTCTGAAAGGGTACCCCGGCCGCGCGGAGCGCGACTTTATACCAGAACACCCCAGGTATCGCAAGCGAAACCGGCTGCGAAGTATACGCTACAACAACCCGCTTTCGGCAAAGGAATAGCTCTGGCCCCGACCCACGATGACGTGGTCCAGCACGCGGATATCCAGCAGGCCCAGCGCCGCCTGCAGGCGCTCGGTGATGCGCCGGTCCGCGTGGCTGGGTTCGGCGATGCCGGAGGGGTGGTTGTGCGCGAGAATCACCGCCGCTGCATGGTATTGCAGCGCGCGCACAGCCACCTCGCGCGGGTACACGGCAGCACCATCCAGCGTGCCGAAAAAAAGATCCTCGCAACGCAGTATGCGGTGCTGGTTGTCGAGAAACAGGCAGGTAAAGACTTCACGCGGCTGGCCGCCCAGGTGATGCTGCAGAAACTGCCGCGTCGCCTGGGGGCTGCACAGGGCACTCCCGGCGCGGGCCTGTTCCAGCGCGTGACGCCGGGCGAGCTCGAGCCCGGCTTTCAGCAGCGCGTACTTGCCGGACCCCAATCCCGGATACTCCAGTAGCGTTTCCTGGCTTGCGCCCAGCAGCCCGCCCAGGCTGCCGAAGCGCTGCAACAGGTCGCGCCCCAGGTCCAGCGCGGAGTAACCGCGGCGCCCGGTGCGCAGCAACACGGCGAGCAACTCGGCGTCGGAAAGCGTCCTCGCGCCGCGCTGCAGCAGCTTGTCCCGCGGGCCCTCCCCCGCGGCCCAATTCCTGATTGACATGGCGACGCCCTCCCTGGCTTCGGCCCTGCGGTGTCAAAACACCTGTCGTGATGGTATTGTTCGCCTCTGAAAACAACCTATTGTCCCAGTTGGGTAGCCGCAGTGGCACATCTTTTCAATCGCAATGTTGTGCTCGGCGTCAGCGGCGGCATCGCCGCCTACAAATCGGCAGAGCTCGTCCGCCAACTCAAGGAGCGCGGCGCCGATGTGCGAGTCGTGATGACCCGGGGCGCGCAGGAATTCATCACGCCGCTGACCTTGCAAGCGCTCTCCGGCAACCCGGTTCACACCGAACTGCTGGACACCGAGGCCGAGCTCGGCATGGGGCATATCGAATTGGCGCGCTGGGCTGACCTGCTCATCATTGCGCCGGCCACCGCAGACCTGATTGCCCGGCTGGCCAGTGGGCGCGCCGATGACCTGTTGACCACTGTTGCCCTCGCCACCGCGGCGCCGAAACTGGTGGCGCCAGCGATGAACCAGCAAATGTGGCGCGACCCGGCTACCAGCGCCAACATCGACACGCTTCAGGACCGGGGCATGTCACTGGTAGGCCCCGCTTCGGGTGAACAGGCCTGCGGGGATGTGGGGCCCGGACGCATGGAACAGCCCGCCAATATCGCGCTGGCCGCTGCCGGGCTGTTTGCCAACGGCGCATTGGCCGGCCGCCGCGTTGTGATCACCGCGGGGCCAACTCGTGAAGCACTCGATCCTGTGCGCTACCTGTCCAATCACAGCTCCGGCAAGATGGGCTATGCCCTGGCCGCTGCGGCCGTGGATGCTGGCGCGCAGGTAGCCCTGGTCAGCGGGCCCGTGCAGCTGGCCACGCCCGAGCACGCAGAACGTGTGGATGTTGTGAGTGCGGCCGAGATGCTGGACGCCTGCCTCGCGCGGGTGACGGACTGCGACCTGTTCATCGCCTGCGCCGCGGTAGCGGACTACCGTCCGGCGACAGCCGCCGCAGGCAAGATAAAGAAGGATGCGGAGCACCTCACCCTCGAACTGGAGCGCACCACGGATATTCTGGCGTCCGTAAGCCGCCATGCGCAGGCGCCTTTCACCGTGGGCTTTGCCGCGGAAACACACGATGTTGAGCAGTATGCACGAGGCAAACTCGAGCGTAAAAAACTGGACATGATCGTCGCCAACGATGTTTCCGATACGGCCATTGGGTTCAACAGTGACCAGAATGCCGTAACGGTGTTCTGGCAGCAGGGCAGCTGCGCGCTGCCGCAGGCCAGCAAGTCGACCATTGCACGCGAGCTGATAGCCCTGATCGCACAGCGCATGGAGGCAGCGGATGGCTAAAGACATCAAGAACACCGCTGCCGGGGTCGTCGCCAGCAAAGCGACCTTGCACCGCATACTCCTGATTGCCGTGCTGACCATTACCCTGCCGGTGCTGCTCGGGTTCGGTTACCTCGCCCTGCTGCGCGATACCGGGCTGCAGGATCGGCATACCCGCGCCGCGGTGAATATCATTGCCAGCGAACAGGCGCGCGCCCTGGCTCAGGTCGCGGCGGACCTGCGCCAACGCCTGCAGCAGGTCGCCGACAGCGCACTCGGGCAGCAGCTGCTGGTTGCCGAGGAGGCAACGGTAGCGCCGCTGGAGAGGCAGATCCTGCGCCTGTTCCCGGAGTTCAGCGAGGTGCGTGCACTGCTGCTCAGCGACCTGGGCACAGCCAGCCTCAGCGGGTCCAGTCATCAGCTGCGCAACCACATTGAGCTCGACCTGGTGCGCCGCGCTACCGCAGGTGACCCGAGCCAGCCGGAAACCTATCGCGCCGAAGGCCAGATCTACACCTCCATGGCGCAACTGGTGCGCGCTGACGACCAGCCGGGGCAACAGATCGTGATCCTTGGGACCTTCGACAAGGCGCTTATCCCGCGCTGGCTGGCGCTGGCCGACCCGGCCAATGGGCAGGTGACCCTGCAGCAGAGCCATGTCGAAAACGGTGTGGAACTGATTACCGTCGGCAGCGCCGAGGCACAGGGCGAAGCGTACCGAGTGGTATTTACCGTCCCGGACACCAGTTGGCAGTTGGCATTCACGCCCTCGCATGCCCTCATCGCCCAGTTCCACATCAGCCGTCTGCCGGTGCTGCTACTGCTGGCCCTGATTCTGCTCGGTATCACCGGTGGCCTGTTGCTGCTCGCCGCACGGATACCCGGCCTGCTGACCAAGGATGTCGAACGTATCATGCGCGGTGCAGGCCTGCGGGGTCAGGTGCAGCTGCACCTGCCGCATCTGGTTCCCCTCGGGGAGCACCTGCGCGAACTGCTGGTAGAGCACAAGGGGCATGCACCTCTCGACGAAGACGAAGACGAGGACAAACCCGAGCAGCCTAGAAACAGTCAGTCAGACAACCACCTGATGCATCCGCTGTTCCAGCGTACGCCCCTGGTCGAGGATGAACCCGACCACGCCAGCGCCGACACCCACGTCGACCTCGAGAACGCCGATCTCTCCCACGACCCCGTGATCAACCCGGAGGAGTTCCTGCCGGCACAGATATTCCGCGCCTACGATATTCGCGGGCAAGCCGAGCGGGAGCTGGGCGATACCACCGTCAGCCTGATCGGTCGTGCGCTGGGCACCATCGCCGCCGACAACAAAGAAAGCGCACTTATTGTAGGTTGCGACGGGCGAACATCCAGCCCACGCATCAAAGCTGCCCTGATCAAGGCGCTGCTCAGCACGGGTCGCGATGTCATCGACATCGGTGTCGTGCCCACACCACTGCTGTACTTCGCTACACGCACACTGCAAACCCGCTCCGGCGTCATGGTGACCGGCAGCCACAACCCGGCGTCCTACAACGGGCTCAAGATAGTGCTGAGGAACGCGCCCAGCACGACAGGCCTGATGCAGCGCCTACGCGAAACCGCGCTGGCCGGAGACTTCCGGGAAGGCCGGGGCAAGGCATCGAAAGCCGATCCACTGCCCGCCTACCTCGAGGAGATTATCAGCGACATCACGCTGCCCGCTCCGCTGAAAGTGGTGGTGGACGCCGGCAACGGTGCCACCAGCGACATCGCGCCGCAGCTGTTCGCAGAGCTGGGTTGTGATGTCCTGCAACTGTACTGCGAAATTGACGGGCGCTTCCCGAACCGCTCCCCGGATACCAGCCGCGAGGAAAATCTCTCCGACCTCGCGGCGGCCGTGCGTCACAACCACGCCGATCTGGGTGTTGCCTTCGATGGTGACGGTGACCGCATTGCCGTGGTGACGGGCTCCGGCCGGATACTGCGCACGGACCAGCTGATGATGCTCTATGTCGAAGACGTCGTATCCCGCAATCCGGGTACGGACGTGGTATTTGACGTGAAGTGCAGCCGCAACCTGGGGCAGCTGATTGTCGAGCACGGAGGGCGGCCTGTGCTGTCGAAAACCGGGCACGCCTTCATGCGGGAAAAGATGCTGGAAACGGGCGCGATGCTCGGCGGCGAATTCTCCGGGCACATTTTCTTCGGCGAACGCTGGTATGGATTTGATGACGGCATGTACGCGGCCGTGCGCCTCGCGGAAATACTCAGCAACCAGAACCAGACCCTTGACGACATGCTCGATGCCCTGCCTCAATCGGCAAATACGCCGGAGATTCTCATCCCGGTTCCGGATGACGACAAGTTCGCACTGGTACAACAGCTTGTGGATGGCGCCTACTTCCCGGAGGGCAAGGTGAACACGCTCGATGGCCTGCGCGTCGACTTCAACGACGGCTGGGGTCTGGTGCGTGCATCCAACACGTCAGCCGCGCTCACCGCCCGCTTCGAGGCCTCCACAGAGCAGCGCTTGCGCGCTATCATGACTGATTTCCGGGACCAGATGGCCGTGGTGTCGCCACAGCTCAGCCTCCCCGAATAACCCGATACCTACTCCGCTCGCCCAGAGTGCGCCGCAGGAAAGACTATGTCGCTCGACCGTGAATCCGCTCTTAACATCGCCCAGGTACTGACCGAAGCGCTGCCCTATATCCAGCACTTCACCGGCAAGACCATCGTGGTGAAATTTGGCGGCAATGCCATGGTGGACCCGGTGCTGCACGAGATCTTCGCCCGGGACGTAGTGCTGATGAAGCTGGTCGGCATGAACCCTGTAGTCGTGCATGGCGGTGGCCCACAGATTGGCGAGTTGCTGAAGAAACTCAACATCCACACCGAGTTCGTCAACGGCATGCGGGTGACCGACAGCGAAACCATGGACGTGGTGGAAATGGTGCTCGGCGGCAGCGTGAACAAGGAGATCGTCTCCTCCATCAGCCGCGCCGGCGGCAAGGCCATTGGTGTCACCGGCAAGGACGGCCAGCTGATTCGCGCGCGCAAACTCACCGTAAACCGCTACAGCCCCGAACTCGGCGCATCGGAGATCGTCGACATAGGCCACGTGGGTGAAGTCGACCAGATCGACACGGAAGTGCTCAATGTGATTCTGGGCAGTCACTTCATTCCCGTAATCGCACCCATTGGCGTCGACCATGCCGGCAACACCTACAATATCAACGCCGATCTCGTAGCCAGCAAAATCGCCCAGGTCATGTGCGCGGAAAAACTTATGCTGCTCACCAACGTCTCTGGCCTGCTGGACAAGCAGGGCAACATTCTCACGGGGCTGAGTACGCAACAGGTGGACGGGCTGATAGAAGATGGCACCATCAGCGGCGGCATGCTGCCCAAAATCGGCTGCGCTCTGGATGCCGTCAAGTCCGGCGTGGCGAGTGCGCACATCATCGACGGCCGTGTGCCGCACGCGGTGCTCCTGGAGATCTTCACCGACACTGGCATCGGCACATTAATTACCGGTCGCGCGGGCTAAACCGGGGCGCCTGAACGTTACGCGTGTTGCAGCCGCCCCGGCGAGCCGATAGCATTAGGGCACCCGTCATCGATCGTGAGCGACATGCCGCCGAAAAAATCCCAACGCCGTCAGCAAATCCTGGAAGCCCTTGCCCAGATGCTGGAGGCCAGCCCCGGCAATCGCATCACGACCGCCGGTCTGGCGCGTGAAGTCGGTGTTTCCGAAGCCGCTCTCTACCGCCATTTTCCCAGCAAGGGAAAAATGTTTGAAGGGCTGATCGAGTTTATTGAAGACACGCTGTTTTCCCGCATCAACCTCATCCTCACTGAGGAACCCGGCGTCGCCAGGCGCTGCGAGAAGATGTTGCTGCTGTTGCTGGCCTTTACCGAACGCAACCCGGGCATAACCCGCATACTCACCGGCGATGCCCTCGCCGGGGAAAACGATCGTCTGCACCAGCGCGTGGCACAGCTTTTCGACCGCTACGAAACACAGCTGAAACAGGTGCTGCGGGAGGCGGAACTGCGCGAGGGGCTGCGCCCGGTCATTCCACTGCCCGCCGCCGCCAACCTGCTCATGGCTACCGCCGAAGGGCGTATTGCCCAGTTCGTGCGCAGCGGCTTTACCCGCTCACCCACCGAGAACTGGCAGGAACAGTGGGCGCTGTTGCTTAACGGTTTTTTTCGCCAGGCAGTCAGCACACCCCTTGCCGGCCAGACGGGCTCTGCCGCCAGCTAGCCAGCTGTTCGCAAAACACCTCGCATAAAAAATGGCTGGCGTCAAGCATTGTGTTGAAATCACGCGAAGCTTGAAACCATATACGGGGCAATAGGTTAGCTCTGTTTCATGCCGTTCGCAGAGGATGCGGCATTGTGGGCTGGGAGCCACATAAGAGCCTGGAGAAAGAGAGTCGAGTCGCGTTGCAGCGATGGAGATTGCCAATGGCTGGCAGGCTTGTTCAGTCATCTTAGCCGATTCCCTCGCAGCCTATCCAGAACGAAGAACGCGCAGCGTTGGGCTGCGCGTTCGAGGGATGGTCAGTCTGGTTCTAGTGCATCTTCAGCTTGGCTTCGGTGGCACGGCCTTGCTGCCGTTTCCTTTCCTGAATCCCCGATCCCCCGCCATGAACGCCTCCAGCATGTGCGGGATCAGCGCCGAGGCATCG
>TARA_R110002049_G_scaffold285698_2_pt1 | contig 90834 bp, 63 predicted proteins | sample TARA_R110002049 | Tara Oceans TARA_R110002049 (sample SAMEA4396941) | marine metagenome | biome: Polar Biome; feature: [SRF] surface water layer (ENVO:00010504); material: water (ENVO:00002006), including particulate matter (ENVO:01000060) such as... | depth 5 m | reverse complement strand
AAGTCGAAGTCGAAGTCGAAGTCGAAGTCGAAGTCGAAGTCGAAGAGATCGAAGTCGCTGAGACCGAAGTAGCACAGGTCGAGGTTGCTGAATTCGAAGTGATGAAAAGTATCAATGAGACGAAGCTCGAGGAAGCACTCTTTGTGCAGCAATCACTTTCGCACGCGGAAACTGAGGAACCGGCCGCTGTTAGCGAATCACCAACGAAGTCCGTCAGGCTGACACCGGAATCCGAAGCCGCCGTCAGTTCCGTCGAGCAGAACATAGCCGATGCCGCGATTGTGGACTTGCTTGAAGAACATGATCTAATTTCGCCGGTTTTTGAGCTCGATGAATCATTGCCAAGCCCCGCGGTGGATCAAGTCATTTCGGCTGAACCAGAACCTTCGGTTGCCACGACCGATGCAATATTGCCCGAAAAAACGACTGCCGCATCGCTTTCACCTGAAAACGCGGTGAATCCACAAAGCTTGTTCACGATCGATGAAGCATCGGCGCCAGCGACATCCCCGGACACCGCGATAGATGACGCCGCGTTTTCGGCATCCATTTCGGCCGCTCGCTTGCCTAGGCAGGACGAGTCAAATGAAAACGACGAAGCACACCTTTTCGGCGAGCAAACGGTCGCGGAGACCTCCACGCCAATTGCTGCGGTTCGGAGCGGTCGCAGCCGCCTGCTAGCCAGTTCCTACGATGCCGATCCGATCAACGCCCGGTCATCGGACAGGGAACCCGGTGAAGACTTACCAGGGTCGGTCGATATCGGAGTCGCCTTGAGTGACGAACCACTTGGCCGCATCGACCAGCTGCTTCGATTCGCTCGATTGATCCGGCGAAACGAGTAGCTGACGCGTCGACGTGCGACGGACGAAACCAAAGTCGGTCAGCGCCCGTTCCAACAAACTGCTAATGACGTGCATTACGATGGCGTCCGCGCCGAGCTGGCGACAGTATCGGTGAATCGATTCCAGCAGCGAATGCAGCTCGCGGAGATCGTGACGAAAAACGAGCTCGACAATATGAGCTCGTGCGTAACGATAAGCGTCATCGGCATCACTGAACTTCAGGACGACACTGCCCAACACGCGATCGTCGCGAACCGCTTCCAGGCAGATGTAATCTTGCCCTGGCTGATCGACGTATTTCCAGTTCAGATAACTCGCGTCGCGAACGGTGCAGCAACCCAAATCTGGCGAGACCGATTGCCAGATCTGATCATGCACCGGACCAAACCGATCGATCTTGCGCAGTTCCGTTTTCACGCAGCCAACCGATTGCCGCATTCGCCGGATGGCCGTTTTCGATCGAAGTCCAGCAGCGACTAAAGGCAACAGCGAAGACGACACCTTTCCCTGCAGCACTCTCATGGGGCGAATGGGCAGTAAATAGGTTTGCAAATCGGCAACAAACTTCCAACCCAGCTGCAATAAGATCTCCTTCATCTGATCTGTCTGGCCCAAGGACAAACTGACGGGCATGTCTTCGCGCGACTGCATGACCAATTGAACGCCACCGCCCTGGCGTTGGAATTCCGGAAGCACCATCGTGTCGACAAACCAAGCCGTCTTGATTTCGTGATTGCCTACTTTGACTCGCACATGCTGAGCACCATGGTGCCCGACGACTTGTTGTTCATGAATCAGCATCCAAACCCTTGGCTCGACCGAAATGCGTTTCGCCGATTCAACGAACATCCATTTCCATCGCGGCTCGATCCAATCTTCCCGGCGACGGGGCCAGGCGCACCGATAAAAGTCGAAAATCCCCTCTTCCAATGTCGAGTCATAACCCTTGATTCGCGAAGCGGAAGAAGTTTCCGAGCTTGGGGTTTCTTTCTGGATGTCGCCGAGTTGTTCGTCGAGCCCCGTCGCGATCGACTCGATCGTCGGTGCTCCAAACACGAGGCCGTGTTCGCGGAGGCCGGTTTTCTTAGCAATACTGTTGGTCAGCTCCGCCGCCATCAACGAGTCCATCCCGATGTCGAACAAGTTGCGGTCGACCGGAATGCGATCCGGGTCAGGAGAACGCGACAGCCTTGCGAATTCTTTCTGCACCAGCCGGATGAGACCTTCGCGCCGATCATCGGTGTTGCCTGTGAGTGCGTCGATCCAGGCCGGAACAGGGCGACCGTTTCCGGTGAATGACGGCGAAGCGTCACAAAGACCCGATGCCACCGATGATTGCGGAGCACGCAGTGGATCGAACAATGGATTCTTGCCGCGCACCTCGAACACGGGCAGGAAGGTTTCCCAATCAACGTCGGCAACCACCGCCTGCGGCACATCGGCGCGCAATAACGATTCCAAAGTCGCGATGGCTTGCGTCGGATCAAGCCCGTGAATACCGATCTGCGCCATCTGAGCTAAGGCTGACTCGTCGGCCATCCCGCCTTGCGCCCATGGCCCCCAATTGATCACGGTTCCTGGAAGTCCTTCGGTGCGCCGATGCTGTATCAACGCATCCGTAAAGGTGTTTGCAGACGCATACAAACTTCGCCCGACGGATCCCCAAATCGATGCGATGGACGAAAAGCAAACAAAGACATCAACCGAGTGCTCTCGTGCGAGTTCATCCAAAGCGATGGTGCCGGCAACCTTCGCGGCGAACATTTCGGTCGCATCATCAACGCTACACGCCGTGATCGAGATCTGGCGATCTATTCCCGCGGCGTGGAAAATACCGTTCAGTTGAAACGGGCTCAACCGATCCAACGATTGACGAAGCGACTCGGCGTCACCGACGTCGGCCTGGACAACGTCAATCGTCGCCCCCTGTTCTTGCAATCGCAACGTCAACGACTCTTGTGGCGGCGAGAGGTTTCCGGTCCGGCTGATCAGGATCAGTCGCGAAGCACCTTTGGACACCAACCACTGTGCAACCTGTTGGCCGATCGCGCCCAACCCACCGGTGATCAAGTAAGTTCCTGACGAGCAGTCGAATTCACAATGCGGTGCAATCGCCTCCGCATTTCTCAAGCGCGGTACGTATCGTCCGCTCAAGCGAATCGCCACCAGTTCATCGTCGTTGGGACCAAAGACCTCATCGACCCAACCATCGAAATTGGCGACCACATCATCGACATCGATCAATCCGCCCCAGTGCCCTGGGAATTCGAGACTTGCGACGCCGGCGAATCCTTGCAAAACCGCATGCGCCGGTGACACCGGTACGTCGCCGGGAATATTCGCACCGTGACGAGTAATGATCCAGACTGATCGACCGGGCAGGACTGGAGGCGTTGCGGGGTCAGTGGCGACCATCGCTTTCAAGACACTTGAAACCCGGGCGACATCGGTAGTCGCGCTTTCGCGCGCGTCGGTCGCATGCGAAGCCATCACGATCACGACGCGGCTGTATTGCGATTGCCCACGAAGCGTTTGTTCCAAGACCGAATTATTAACCTCGTTACTCGAAAAGCAAACTTGGTCGCTGGCGATGCCCCGGCCCGAAAGCTTCGACGACAATGCGTTCAGCGCTTCGCCGTCGTCGCCCACCAACAGCCACTTGATACCCGAATTAACTTCCACGCGGGTCTGGGCAGGCTGATGGTCGGCCGCCATCTGACGCCACTCTCGCAGATAGACATTAGCCTTACTTGTGGATGTTGCTTGCCGCTGGTTTGTTTGCTCGTTGACATTCGTCTGGAAGTCATCGATCCAAATCCTTCGTTGACGAAAGACGTTTCCAGGAACCGAAAGTCGTTGCCGACGATCAGCATCAAAGTATGCTCGCCAGTCCACATCGGCCCCGGTTTCAAACAGCAGACCGACGCTATCGGTCAATGTTTCCCAGTCAGATCGCGACCGTCTTGCGCTAGGCAGGTAACGCATGTCCGCATCACCGAGAATTTGTCGCGCCATGCCGAGCAGCACCGGATGCGGTCCGATCTCGATCATGTGAGTGGCACCGTCGCGCAGGACCGACTCGACCGCGTCGACAAATCGAACAGCATTGCGAGCTTGATGGATCCAATACTGGACCGTGGCCATTTCGTGCGAGATTACTTTGCCCGTCAGCGAACTGATGATGCGCGTGCTGGGAGTTTGCAAGTCCAACGTCTGAAGCACCTCGCGAAAAGGCTCGAGCATGGGGTCCATCAAATGCGAATGAAACGCATGCGAAACCGAAAGCTCCGTCGCTTTGATGCCTCTAAGATTCGCTTCCGCCGCGACGCGCCCAATCGCATCCAATTCGCCAGAAACCACGGTTTGCTCGGGACCGTTGATGGCCGCCACCACAAGGTGCTCTCCATACGGCTCGATTAATTCTTCCGCGACATGCCGGCTTGCTGCGAACGAACACATGCCGCCGCCGGCGGGCAACGACTGCATCAGTGATCCGCGCGCGGCCACCAGGCGGCACGCATCGGCAAGTGAACAACCACCCGATATATGGAACGCGGCAACCTCGCCGATGCTATGACCCAACATCACGTCGGGGGTGATGCCCCACGATTGCCAAAGTTTGCCCAGTCCGATTTGAACGGCAAACAAAGCGGGCTGCGTGAACTGAGTTTGATGAATCAGCGAGTTTCGGTCGCTAGGGTCGCCGGCGAGCACTTGTTCTCTTAGCGACTCGGGCAACAAAGGCTCGAAATGCTTAAAGCATTCATCGAGCGCGGATCGGTATGTCTCATTCGATTCATAAAGCTCACGCAACATGGACGGATACTGAGCGCCTTGACCTGTGAACAGGTACGCAATGCGACTCGGTGACGTACCGCGGCGCACGATACGGCTTTCATCGTCATCTAACGAACGTGCGACCTCATCCAGCACCTCAGCCGCGTCTCCGGTCTGAGGCAAGGTGATGGCGATTCGGTAATCGTGATGGCGCATCCCCACATTCGCCGAATAGCAAGCGTTGGCGAGGTCGTCGGTTGGATGTTTCCGCAAGTAATCGCGCCAGACCGCAACTTGCTGTGCGAGCGAACTGGTATCGGGTGACGAGAGCGTTAGTAATTGTGCCGATCGCGACGGCATGGAATCGTTCGCGGCGACGGACGGTTCAGCTTCTTGCAGGATCACATGTTCTTCGAGGATCACATGTTCTTCGAGGATCACATGGACATTCGAACCGCCCACACCAAAGGAATTGACTCCGGCGATCCTTGGGACTTGCCGCTCGATTCCATCGACCAGCGCAGTGACCGGTTGCCAAGGTTCGAACGCGAGTTGACGGTGAAAGGGCAAGTGAGCAAAGTCGATCTGCGAATTGGCTTGTTCCGCCGAAATGTTTGGCAACAGCTGCCTATGATGCAGTTGCAAACACGTTTTGATCACTCCCATCAACCCCGCGCCGGCTTCCAAGTGCCCCACGTTTGGTTTGACCGATCCGATCGCACAGCTCTGATTCAAATCAACATCGGTTTGCCACAGGTCTCGATCCTGATAGGCGATTTCCAGACCACGGACCTCGATCGGGTCGCCCAGATCCGTGCCCGTTCCGTGAGTTTCGATAAACGAAACCATCCGCGGATCGACGCCCGAATTTCGCAACGCTCGCTTTGTCGCTTCAGCCTGCGCGTTAGGATTCGGCGCCGTGAATCCGACCGATCCCGCGCCAGAACTGACCCCAGTGCCTTTGATCACGGCGTAAATCCGGTCGCCCCGGCGCACGGCGTCCTCGACCGTACGCAAGACAACTGCGCCGGCGCCTTCACCTAAGACCGTCCCATCGGCATCTTCTCCAAAAGGAACGCAGCGTCCCGTCGGTGACAAAATCCCGAGTTTACCCAACTGAACAAAGCGATCTGGATCGATGATCAAGTTCACTCCGCTAACCAGCGCGGATGAACAATCTTGGTTCGCGATTGCCTGGCAGGCATAGTGCAGCGCGGTTGCAGCAGATGAACAAGCCGTGTCGATCGCCAGGCTCGGCCCGCCGCACCCGAGTACTTGTGAAAGACGATTAGCCAGGCTGAAACCTTCCCAACACTTATAGATGCTGCCACATGCTGCCGCGTGCTGGTTGGCAAAACGTGCATAGTCGCTGTACATCGCGCCGACAAAGACACCCATGTCGGACGATTTTTCGCTGCCCATCGCGCCCGCGTCTTCGAGGGCTCGCCAGGATGTTTGCAGGATCAGCCGCAACTGCGGATCCATGAACTCGGCCTCGCGCGGCGAGATGCCAAAGAATTCTGGGTCGAATTGATCCGCATCCGCAATCAGACCTGCAAAATGTGGCCGGATGTCATTCAGGCGACCGATGAATGTGTCACGTTGGTTGGGGACGGAAACGACGCCGCTGTCACCGCGAGCAAGTCGGTCCCAAAATTCATCCAGCGATTCTCCGCAGGAACACTTCACCGCAAGTCCAACCACAGCGATTTCGGACGCATCGTTTGGCTTGGAAACCGGCTCACGAACGTGTGAACCGCTGGAAACGTGCGGTACGTCTCGCTCACACAACGATTCGATCCGATCGATGATTTCCGAGACCCGCTGATGTTCGAATAACAACGTACGGGGCAGCGTTGGATACAACCGGCTGAGGGCGACGGTAATTTCCACGATCCGCAACGAATCGCATCCCATTGATTCCAGTCGATCGATGTCTCTGATTTCTTGCGGGCTGCGTTTCAGCGAGGTTGCAAACGCCTCCAACACGGTATCGGCAACGTCGCTCGCTGGCCGCGCGGCCGTCCCGGACGAAGATTCGTCACCGAAACGAAGTTGCAGCTGTGAGAGCGATGCAAGTTCATATGCAGCACGATGGATCTGTTCTTCCCGATCGCGCTGCGACACCAAGCTTTGTGTTGACTTTGGTGTTGTCGGTTGATTCGGCGACTTCGCCGGTGCAGATTCCTCTGCTTTGAACTCGAAGTCGCGCAGCGTTTCGGCAGCGACGTTGACGACCCAGGTCGATTCGGTTTGCGCCGTGTCGCTTGATTCAGGCAAGGGCGAATCGGTCACCTTTCCCATGAACAATCGAGCCGGCGTATTGCGTTCAGTCGGTATATGCCGGAACGTTATGCTGGCTCGCTGGTGCTGTTCCGCAATGTTGGCGAGTTCTGCGACCAAACGGTGCTCGACGCCGCGTCCGAGAACCCGACAACTCAGTAAGAAAGTGTCAACTTCCAGCGTTTCGTCCGTGGCTCGTGCAATCAGCAGGCCCACAAATCCGTAGTCGCCGAAACGGTCGCGCGCTCGAACCGACCGCAGCGTGACGTCGGGGTCGTCCATCAGCGATCGGATTTCCGATTCGTCGCGACGAATCGTCGTGAAATTGAACTGATTGGTTCTCAGGGTAAGTTGCGATGCACGCGCAACGTCGGATACTGATACCGGATCAATTTGCACGATCAATTGCAAACTGTCGATGAAGTCCTGAAAACTGTTGGCGGATTCAAGATTCTGGCGACGGCGAAATTCTTCTTGGTATCGCTGTGTTCTTTCGCTGTCTTCTGCGGTCGTTCGGCGCGCATCAAGTTCCCAAGTATGCCGCAGCAATGCCACCGCTTGTTCGGCATCGGACGGCCACTGCAATGTCAGCACACTCGGGCACGTCGATCGAACTTCGGCGCATTCGACAGGGTTGTCGTCGATAAAGATAAAGCTATCGAGCCCCAGGTTCAGCGATTCCGCGAGCTGGCGAATATTCTGTCCCTTGGGTTGCCAATTGATCTGGGCCGCAACCAACTGTTCCCGGCGTAATCCAAAGTCTTCTCGCTGCTCGAACACATCCCAAACATCTTGAGGCTCATTCTTGCTGCATAGGCAAAGTAAGACACCACTGTCGTGTAATCGAGCCAGCGTTTGATAAAGCAACTGATGCTCTTCCGAGATCTCGATCCCTTGCGGGCCAGCCTCACCAACGACTCCTCGCCATAGCGTATTGTCGCAGTCCAGAATCACTAATTTTTTTGCCGGCACTAATCTGCGAAACGCCGCGCGGACCGCGATCGTCGCGAGAAATTGAAAGTATGCCGGTGTGAACGGTATGTGCGCAATCTCATCGCGGACGCGATCAAACACCGAGGCTGCATCGACGTCGTACACCGCGTGATAGTCCGCGGCACGCAGCACGCGAACGCCATTGATGCTTTCGCAGCCGGCGACCAACCGGTCCTCAGCCTCGGTAATCATCTCTCGCGACAGCCCATCGCTGGCATGCGACGTCGGTTCCGCCGATACAATTGACGGACAGACCAACACAAGCGTCTCTGCGCCCGCCATGGTCCGATGTGTGGCGAGCGCATCGAGGTGTTCTTGGACCGCGACCCGAATGCGTTCATCGGTTGTCGGTGCATTTGAATCGATTCGCGACTCGCGCTCGCGGACCCAATCGCTAACGCGGATCAGAATGATCGATCCGCCGACGCTTTGAGTGACAACACTGGACGGATCGAGCAACTGTTGCAGCACTTGAGCATAGGGCGCGACATGAGTGCGAAAGTGCATCGACAACTCCGCCGCCCACCGCTGCACGCCTTCGCAGATTTCATCGGCGGTAAAGCTGGCACTGATTGCCAATTCAAGATCGGGCTCGCCGACCGGTTCGGCTGCCTGTGTGAAATTCGGCTTCGATGAAAAGTCGGAAAGCATTCGCAGATTTCCGACTTCACGATCCGACGATTCACCGCTGCTTGAATGGTGTTCCCCAAGCGTATCGATAAGCGAATCAACGATGCACGTCGCCGCAGCGATAGATGGAATCGCCCCGACTGCACCCGAAGGCGTGTCATTCCAGCTGGTCATCAACTTGGGCGGTCTCGCGACCAAGAACTTCGCACTGGGGAACTCGCGAGACGCGACGCGGCACGTCGCTTCCAGAGCCATCTTCAGTGATACATATTCGCTGAATCCAGCCGGCGATTCGTCAACGAACGATGACGAAATCGCAATAACGCAGCCACTCGCATCTGCAACGCTTGGCAAGAAATGCGTGAGTGGCGATTGGAACAGCCGAGCATTCTGGGTCAGATAGTTTTCCGCGGGCGCGAGATGATCTTCACCCAGACGCCGCACCACGGGTGGCGCGCAGGCGTTGAGCACCAGAATATCGAGACGGCCATGGGACTCGAGAATTCTCTGTCGAATCGATTCACACCATGATGAATCGCCGACATCACCGGGAACCAATTCTGCGGTGGCGCCGGACTGCTCGAATTGTTGCAACAATGCGCTCGTTGACTCATTCACACTGCGACAGGCGATGTAGACCTTTGCTTTTGCGGCTCCCAGAGCAGCTGCAATTTCGGCACCAAGCCCTCGGCTTCCGCCACAGATCAATGCCACCTTATCCGTAAGATTGTTGGTGGAACGGCCGAACGATTCACCGAACGCAGCGGGGCTAGGCGCAGCGGGATCGAATCGGACGTAGCTTCGCACCGACGCGGTAGCGACCTGCCGACCGTTTGCGTCAGCGATATCCAAAGTCGTTTCGAGGATCCGAAAGCTCGGATCGTAGTGGTCAAACGTCAATCGATAGTACAACGTATCGGTTGGTTCGACATTCGCCGAAAACTCAATCGACAAACGTGTGAACAGTGACGCCAAGCCTGGTGCCTTCATGCCGACGATATAGCTGCACAAGCCCAGCACCTGCCGGGGCAGTACCTGCAAGCAACCGTCTTGGATTGATTCCGTGGCAGTGAAACGATGGCAACCGAATCGTTGTTCTGCCTGTCGAAAACGGGCCGGATCCCATCGGACCGGTTCGGTGTCGAACGGATCTTCGTCTGCCCGCTGCGGCGAAATCGTGTCCAGCCAATCGACAAAGCCGGTTTCGGCCTCGCGCGCATTTGACCCGTCGAGCTCAGCCGTGCAGGTCAGCAGCGTGTGTTTGTCATCGCGAGCGGTCAGCTGGATCCCGTCGCGATCAACTTCAGCGATGACGTCAAAGGCTTGATCAGGTCGCACGACACCGCGAAACTCGATGTCCAAATTGCGGATCGACGCCAAGTCTGGTCCCTGCCCATCGCCGGATACTTCGCGCAGATCGACCATGGACGCATCGAGCGCCGCGATCACTGACAGCGCGCCATGCACGATATTTCCGCCAAAGGCTGACTGCTTTCCGGATTCCGGATCGACATGGATCGGGTTGCAGTCACCGCTCCATTGGGCGAACTGTAACACCTGTCGCCGGCTGACCTGAACGACGCTTTTATTTGGGGTGAGGATGGGGCGGTCCATGGTGGATTAGTTCACGCACTCGCTTAGCGTTGACGCGCGCATGAAGTGATGCTGGGTGCAAAAACGAAAGACTTCCTCGAGTCGATCAAGAAACTGATTCAACTCGTCCTCGCTTTTTACATAAGGAGAAAAACCGGGGACGAGTGAAGAACTGTGGAACATCAGCACGAGCACCGGATGCGTTCGATCAAGACAAGCATGGATTAGCTTTTTCATCTGGCCGGCTGAAGCCTGTTCGGGACTGAGCTTTACTTTGGTTGCGATGCCTAACCGATCCAACACGCCCACCGCACGCATACCTCGCAGCGGCTGAACGTGCGCAGCCCGATGCAATCGTGACGCGACCTCGAACCAGCGATGCGTGAATCCGGCGGTGACGGGAACCTCCAGCAACGCGTGCGGCATCTCTTCATGGGGGAGCATCGGCTGAAGAAGATCAACCGTTCCGACATGGTAAGGTGTCAAAGGCGCATGACGGAAGTCAGGGCCTGATTCGGGCTGGTAATTGGCGTAAGGTAGGACGCTAGAATCGACAAGATATCCTAGGTCGGCAAGTATTTTTGCGCCTTCGGCGTCCAGTCCGTATCGGCCAGCCCGAAACGATGTCGGCCGTCGCCCATACCGCGATTCGATCTGTTCGGTCAATGTTTGCAGTTTGGCTCGCTGCAACTGGACCGGCAGATTGCAAAGGTACGAATTTCGCGGGGTACGTTCTTCTGACAGTGGCGGCGTATTCCACGGATGCAAATGGGCGCCGATTTCAGCGCGACCGGTGTCTTGGATCGGTCGCAAAATATCAGTCGCCTCGTCGCTCTGCAGCACTGGCGTGTCGACCAAATAAGTCGGTCGAATTTGGAATCGATCACAGAGGTCCTGAAACCTTGGAACACCGCGAATGTTGGTCACCTCGCCCTGCGCCGCATAATTGCCGGACCACAGGCCTTCTTCTTCGGTATCAATTGTGACAACGAATCGAGGCGGAAGACGATCGGATAGGCTGCGGTCCATCGGCAAGCCTCCTTATGAACGTGACGAGCGACAATCGGATTGCTCTAGCTGAACCACCTCTCATTTCGGCCGCAAGCGAGCCCAATGGGCGGCATACGCAACGTTTCGGTGGCGCTGTTGAACTAGAAAAGGTTTTCGGTGATGCTTCGGAGCGATTCCGTCAAAGTTTCCACCTCTTGTTCCGTATTGTAAACACCAAAGCTGGCTCGCAAGGTGGGTCGCCATCCGTTGCTGATGTGGGCGGGTTGTGCGCAGTGAAATCCGCTGCGGACACATATATTCCGACGGCTACTTAGCATTCGGGCAGCCCCGTGAGCCTCGAGCCCATCAACATGGAACGTCACAATCGGCCCTCGTCGACTGGCATCGCAGGGGCCAACAAGATTAACGCGAGGTACCGAAGAGAGTTCTTCAATCAGGCGCTCGGTCAGTTTGTTCTCATGCGCTTGAATCGCATCGAGCCCGATACTCTCTAGGAAATCACAGACGGCCGCTAATCCGATCGCCGCTTCGACAGCGGGCGTCCCAGATTCAAATCGATGGGGAATTTCGGAAAATTGAAAATCCGTTTCGGAGACATCTTCGACCGCGCCACCGCCAACGAGCAAAGGCGCGAGCCGCTCGAGTTTTTCACGCTTGCCATACAACACGCCGATCCCTGACGGGCCACCCAGCTTGTGTCCCGAAAAGCACAAGTAATCGCAATCCAATTGCCCGACGTCGATGCAATGATGCGCAGCCGATTGGCTAGCGTCCAAAAGCACATCCGCACCATATCGTCTCGCGATTTTTACGATTTCATTGACATCATTGATCGCCCCAATCGCATTGCCAATCGTGCTGATCGCAATCAGTGAGGGCTGTTTGTCCTTGACCGCTAACTCTAGTGAATCGAGATCAACGGAGCCGGAATCATCGATCGCGACTTGGGTCAATTGATGGCGAGTGCGCCACGGCAGCAAGTTGCTGTGATGCTCGCCGACTGACCCGACGATGATCGCGTCGCTCGGCAGTCCGGCCGCAACGAGATTGATCGCCTCGGTCGCGTTGCGAACGAATATGACCTCATCCGATTCGGCTCGAATAAAATCGGCAATCGTTTGTCGCGCTGCGGCATAGCGTTCCGATGACTCTTCGACCATCAGATGGACTCCACGTCCAACGGAACCCGCGAGGCTGCGATAGGAATCCGTCACGGAATCGATGACGACTTGAGGCGTCAAGTAAGTCGCGGCGGAATCCAAATAGACGATTGGTTGCCCGCCGATGGTGCGCGACAACACGGGGAAAGATTTGCGAATCGACTCGACGTCTAGCTTGGGACTTTCAGGCAAGGTGCTGATCGGTCGCGACATGGTGGGGCCCAGCTTTCGGTTCAGTTGATGTCGACGACATTGTGGAATGGCCTATGCCTCAGGTGCAGCCGCAAGACAAGTCGATGAGGTCGACGTCGCATCAAACCGCGAATAGGAAATACTCTTGGTGTGGCGATACTTGCCAGAGGATTCCGGCCTAATCAATTTTACTATGCGAACCGAGATTCGGCCGCCCACGCCGGAAAATGCTCGGAATTTCTCGATGATCGAGTCACCGTCCAGTTCATGGCCATCATGTGGCACCAGGCGCAGCAACCACAGCTCGTTCGCTTTTTCCTCCAGCTGAAAGTCGGCCACTCCTGGTACGGTCGCAAAGAAGTTTGAAACCGCTTCGGCCGTCAAGACGCGGCCGGACGACAACACGAATGCATCCTCCAAGCGGCCTTCCAGCTTGATCCTGGGTGTTTGACGCCCGCATCGACAGGGGCGTCGGTCAAGTCTGGCGAGATCACCAATCTGGTACCGAATGATCGGCATTGAATAATTCTGCAGGTCGGTGACCAAGACCTGCCCGATCTCACCATCATCCACCGGCTTGCCGTCCCGAACGACTTCGATGTAGTGCTGGTCAGTCAACAAGTGCATACCGTCGCGGTGAATACAATCGAAAGCCATCGGCCCCATTTCGCGACTTCCATAATGTTCACGCACCGTGCCGCGAAATGCCGTGGCAACTTCGTCTCGCCATGACTCAGGAAAGTTCGCTCCCATCGCACGAATGATCGGAATCGGCTGTGGGCGGTCGCCTGTCCTCAGGATGTATCGCGCAAGGTCACGCAGATATTCAGGCAGAGCAACCAGTTGGACGGGACGATGACGCCGCAATTCTTCAATGCACTCCGGCAGTGACTCCCCGGGCGAATCCAACGCAAGCGGAGGTAAGTCATGAGACCGTCGCACCCATTGATCCATCACCAATCCACGCAAATCGCTAACCGATTCACGATTGAACGGCTTACGGAAACTGGCGATCGAAAACAGTTGCCCGGTGACCGACGAGGCACGCGTGTTTTCTAACCCGCAGTGAACACTGCACGCATCGGGAGGGATCGAGACCACCGATGCGCCATAGCGATAGGGGCTGTCCTCGACCTGCGTGATCATACTGGCGGCCCGGCCTGCATCTCGCCGCTCGAAGTCTTGAACGACCATCACGCGCCGCGTTGTACCGCGAGTTCCGACATAGGCCCAGTCCGAACTTCGGCGTTCCGCGACAACCATCCGATCGGGAAAGTTTGTCTCGATGTCCGACTTGGTGGTAATCGGGATGTGGCCGATGTCATCAAGCGTTTCAATCGAATCGGCGGTGACACCCGATCGCTTCAGTCGCTCGCGATAGAGCTGCGAATGCTCATTTGCAACCGCTACGACTTGCCGAAAGAGGTCCAGTTGCCAACGCTGGATCTCTTCAATCGGCCATCGCTGACGCTGACGAATCGATCGAACGTGCGATCTCATGCGACTGCGGGTCGGTGCCAACATCAATGGCAGAATCGCGTGATGCATCAAGCGGCTGTAAAGCAAACTCATCTGAAACCCGTTGAATGATCCAGAATCAACCCTAATTGCTCGCTAAGCTTTCGCCCATCATATGCTTCGATCGCTAGCTTCCACGCGGCATCACAAGGGCGGAATTCGTGCAGCTGTCGAAGCGACGTCGCGATACCCTTAGTATCATTGGGTGGTGCAATGGCACCCATCTTAGACGATGAGATCAATTCTGCAACAGATCCGGGATCAGCAAGTGCCAAAATAGGCTTGCGGAACAACAGCATTTCGAAAAGCTTGCCGGGAATCTGCATGTCGGTGCCCGGCTGCAGCAATAAGAACGCATCGCTGCCCGCCATTCGCTGCAGCATTTCGCGGTGTGGCACCGGATCACTCATCCGCAGCTGATCACGGATTCCAAGTCGTTCGGCATATTCAGGAAGCTGGAAGTGCGGATCCCACGGCCCCAATTGTTCAAAGATGATGCGGATGCCTTCGCGTCGAACAATTTCGATCGCATCCAACAGCGGCCGCGGGTCTCGGTTGCGATAGAGGCTTCCCGGATGCAGTAAATGCAAGCTCGCATCGTCTCCGGACTGGTCTTGTGCTGCCGATGCATCATGCGCGTTGGAAATCTCGCCGACCAGATCCAGCATTTCGGGGTCAAAGCCGTTGGAAACAAATGCGAAGCGATCGTTGGGCAGATCGGTGTAAAAGTTCTGAAACTCTTGCTGCATTCGCTGCGTGTTAAGGATCACACGAGTCGCGTCGTGGACGCAGCGGCTTTCCAGTCTGGTGACCATCCGCTGGGCCACTCGCGATTGATGCCTCGCACCCCAGGGCGCGCGAGACCAAGGATCGCGAAAGTCCAAGATGAGTGGCAGGTTGGCTCGTCTGGCTATCTCTCTCGCGACCAAGTGAGTTGTGAACGGAGGCCCGCTTGCGAAGACGGCACGCGGCTTACGTTCTCGAACCATTTCCAAACCGGCTTCGACTGCCGGACCTTTCCAGCTGACCTTATCATCAGGCACGCCGAAGAAGACCTCGGTCGTTTTACGCCGAATCAATGAAGCCTTTTTCGGTATCGCGGGAGGCGACCGCTTTGACGGTGGCGAACGATGGTCAACCGAAGCCGGTCCTGGTGCCTGATTGCCGGAACCAGGAATCCACTTCCGCATCGAAGCTTTGATCTGCTCCTCTCGGCGCACCAAAGGAACGTGTCGAATCGGAATGCCGTCGGGAATCAAATCCAGTAGCGCTTCGTCAAGTCGTCCGTATCTCACATCCGGGGCACACGTCAGCACCATTGGCTTCCAACCGAACTGGCCGATGTATCGTGTGAAGCGAAGCGTCCGATAGATTCCCACGTTTGCATACGGCGGATAATTGAACGCGACGAATAGCACCGATGGCAGGTTGTCGTTTGGAACGGACATGATCAGTCGGCTATTCGGCGGTTTCGGTACTGGAAAGGTTCGTCGACACAGGTACTGAGTGATCGCCTGCATCGGTTTCGTTGCGTCGCTGACTGATCAGCGTTCGTTGTTGACTCAAATGTTTTTCGATGACTTGCGGGTCTAGCTTCTTTCCCGAAATTAACGATTCGGCACGATCGCGATCTGCTGCGTCGCCAAACATACAAGCTAATATCAACTCACCGGCTTCACGGCGGTAGTGCCCCGATTCCCAATACCATCGCATAATCGTATCACGATCCTCTGGCTGCGGAATTGGCTCAGATGTGACCGGCGTCACACATGCAAAATCCCAAACATCGATGGCTTGGTTTGACCGTTCACAACGAACAACCAGTTCGCGTTTCCAGTCGTCAAAGAATCGCCAACGATCCGATTGGTCAATCAGTTGAAGCAATTCAGCATGATACGGGTGAAGAAAAACGGTCAGCCGAATCTCGTTTTCGTCACAAAATCCGATCAGCTCATCAAGATAGTCCCAGTCGGCGGACTCACGGTCTTTCGTGCGGTCGTTGGACCGGTCGAAGATGTCGCCATTTTTGACTTGAAGCTTGCGTCGATAATCCGCATTTTTTTCGTCCACCAATGAACGTTGCCCTTGTCGCCAAATGATGGGGCGAAAAGGTTCACCCGACGTCAAGCCGCGAGTACCAATGTCTGCGACGTTTGGGTCCGATTGACTGGCAACCGTCAATGCGCTGTCACACATCGCGCTGATCGAAGCGATCGATCGAACGGTATCAGAAACCAACGATTTCCATCGCTGTTGATTCGAGCGTCCCTCGGCGTCGGTTAACAAACGCCGAACGTCGTTACGGCTGCTATCAATTTCGGATGACTTGCTTTGGTCACGAAAAAAATCGAAAAAGTCGACACCCAGGACAACATGATCGATTTTGCGACCGTACGCAGCGTGTCGCAAATAATAGAGGTTTGCCCACATCCCACCGCCCGGTTGGCCCGCGTTGTACACCGGAGATACGTTTGCCGGCCAAGTCTTGCTTTGCGGATCGATGCCGAGATCGACGCGCGAGTTGCCTAACACAACAGTTCTCGGTTCGACTCGGCGAATTTGATAGGCCTTGGCCATTCTTACTTGTCCAACGGCCTTGGGGCGATAAGCGTTGACCCGCTCGATTCGAAACCACTCAAATCGCAAATAGGGATCGACAACACCATTGATCCCAGCGACAAGCAATATCGCAACGATACATGTTGCCATCGACCAGCCCATGAACGTTGCGCTGTCTGCTCGGTCCCTAGGGCTTTCGTTGATTTCACTTTCGTCCAAGACTTTATCCAATCCGGCAAGGCGATCGTGAATTGAGAAAACGAAGTGCGCGCATGTGAACCAACCTAGAATTGAAAGTAGAGAAAGACGGATACTTCCGGCAGCGACAGGATGCCGATTGCCAATAGCAGTCCCGACATCATCGCCCAACGTCGATTCGGCGCCCACGCGAATCGGTTACGCGGCGTTCGTCGCGCGTTGCTGATCTGGGTCGCGACGACAGCATCAGACAGTCCAGCAATTTCACTGGTATTGGGAAGACACCAGACGATGCCCAGTAAAACCAGTATCCACGCCGAGAACGAAACGAACATCGTCGTGCCCGCATCGGATGCGGCGATACCGAACGTTTCGAATCCCAACCCCATATCCGCAGCCTTGCGATGTAGCGCGATCGGAATGTCGACACCATTGAAACCGAATAGTCCGTTGACCAGTCGCATCGCCGCCGCAGAACTTTCAGCACGAAAAAACGCCCAGGCCATCGACACGCACAAAAACGTTAATCCGCTCGCTGCAAACGAATACGCAACCGTTTTCTCGATCTTACGCTCGGGATCGATTCGGTTTCGAGCCATCCCCCAAGCATGAGCGACACACAAGAACATGCCATGCAGGATTCCCCACACGACAAAGTTCCAGCCCGCCCCGTGCCATAACCCGCCTAGCGCCATGGTGATCATCAAATTGCGCAAGGTGCGCGGCGTGCCGTGCCGACTGCCCCCCAAGGGGAAATACAAATAATCACGCAGGAACTGTGATAGCGTAATATGCCACCGACGCCAAAACTCGCTGATATTGCGTGACTTGTAAGGCGACGCGAAATTGACTGGCAATTCGATTCCCAACATCCTGGCAGCGCCAATTGCCATGTCACAATAGCCGGAAAAGTCAAAGTACAACTGCAAACCGTATCCGATCACGGCCTGCCACGCGAAAATCAACGAAGGATCGGCTCCGGACTCCACCGCACCAAATGCGTCTTGCACATAGGGAGCGATGCGATCCGCCAGCACCGCTTTCTTGAACAAGCCGATCGCAAAGATCGAGAATCCGATTGCGATATCGTTCCACCGATTCCTTTTCGACTGCCACGCAGATGAAAATTGGGGCAACAATTCTTTGTGGTGAACGATCGGCCCCGCGATAAGCTGTGGAAAAAAGGATACGAACAAAGCGTAATGCTTTAGCGGCGCATGCGAGCCTTCACCGCGATAGGCATCGACGAGGTAGGCAATTTGCTGAAACGTAAAAAAAGATATCCCCAACGGCAGTGCAATTTGCGCAAAGTCGTGATCCGCCAACCCCAGAGTGCCCAGCAAGAATCCGGTGTATTTGAAGTAACCGAGCAAGCCTAGATTGAGTGCGATCCCGATCGCCAACAGCGACCGGCTACGATCCCTCGATATCATTTGTCCCAAGCGAAAGTTGACGACCACAGAAGACGCAAGAACGAACAGGTCGGCAGGTTTCCACCACGTATAAAAAATCGCGGATGCGAGCAGCAGCCAAGTCATACCTGCGCCGTCCCACCGTGAACGTGTTAAAGCGAGGTAGCCGCCCACGCACACCGGCAAAAACACCAGGAACTCATAGGAGTTAAATAGCATTCTAGGCGATCGCCTCCGTCGCAACCAAGAACACGATCGCAACCAAGATCACAATCGCGGACACGGACACGGTGTGATCGCAGAGGTAACCACATCGTCTTGACGTGGCAACCGCTAATTCTTGCGGTGTGTATCTGCTCGAGAGTCCTACGCCGGATCGCGTCGGTAAACCGCAGCAACAACACGTTTGTTTCACAGCCGACTTCAAGTCAGTTCCTTTCCCCGATCGAATTTTCGAACCCGCGCGCCGTTCGCTCCCAGCGGACGGATTGACGGTTGAAAATGCCTTTGAGTAGCCCGATTAAAATCGCGGCCTGGCTTAGCCCGAAGTAGAAAATGATTGACCCAAGTTCATGCCTGCGCAAACGATGCGAGGATGCAACCAACAAGGTGATCAACCAGAATGCGGCCTGTGCGACGAAAGCGAATCGATAGACAAATCCGTGTTCCCATAGCATCAGGCTTGTCGTGATCATCACCATCAGCAGCAGCGGTGAAATCCAGCGAAGCAACTTGTGTGAGACGAACTGCGCCAACAAGCGTGGCTGACCAATCCTCGGGGTCAGACCGCGTCGCAGAAGTTGGACTGCGCCGGCGGCGATACGGACACGACGTGCAAACTCTTGCCGCGCGGTGGGCGTTCCGCTTTCAACCGCTTTCGCACCGGCGTCATAGACGACGCGATATCCCGCACGGATCACGGACATCGACACAAAAAAGTCATCCAAAATCGTATCCGGCGGAAGCAGCGAAAACCGGTCGCGGTGAATCAAATACATACCCCCGTCGACCCCAATCACGCTGCCCAAGTGTGACTCGGCGCCTTGAATGCGACGTTCCATCCAATAATAAGCGGACTCGCCGGCGCGTATTTCTTCTCCGCTTTGAACCAGCGTCACTTCGCCGGTAACCGCTCCCACGTCGAGGTCCCTGAAATGGGACGCGAGCACGCGTATCGCGCCGGATTCCAGCATGACGTTGGCATCAGAAAAAAACAGCAAGGGATGGCTGGCGGCCTGGACCAAGCGATTCATGGTCGCAGCTTTTCCGGACCGCTGTTGCGGCGGCAGCAACCGAACGCGATCGGAAACCAACTCCGACGCCCACTGGCGTGTTCGGTCATCGCTGCCATCGTCGCCGATAATGATTTCCAGCTTGTCCGCCGGATAGTCGAGCGATTGAAAATTCTTGATCTTCTGGCGAATCACAGACTCTTCGTTGTGCGCGGGGACCAAGCAGCTGATCGCCGGTAACGATTCGATGGTCAATTCCGCCGCTGGCTGCCTGATCGATGTATCGACGCCGCCCAGAAACGTTGCGAACAAAGGGTACAGGCAATAAGTCAGCAGCACTGATGCGAACGCACACCAAAATAGAATTTCAAGAATCATCGTTGAGGCTTCCACACTCCGATTGTGCGACCGAAAACCAATAACGCGATCCCATACAAAGACGCGAGATTCACCAATACAAAATAGAACGCGATATAAACGACTCGAAATTGTCGCAGCGGCGGAACGACGTAAGCCAGTGCGATCGAATAGGCGACTAACTGGACCGCGAGCAGTATCTCGAAGGGTTGAACATCGTATAGCGTTAAGATCAGCGAACTGATCAACAACGCAATCAAGAAAATCGGCCCCAGCCACCGCAACACCTTGTGCCCCAACAACTGAAACGCGAAGACGCCGACACGAAACGGGTTCAACGACTGTGGCGCCTTTAAAACGGCTCGGAGGCTGCGATTAACTATTCGATACTTGCGACGAAACTCCCCATGAAAACTCGGTGCGGCTTCTTCGAAACAAATCGCTTGTGGTTCGTAACGCCCGCGGAAACCAGCAACGACAATTTTCAGTGGCAACAGAAAATCGTTGATGTCTTCGGGACGGAGTGGCTGAAAGAGTTCTTTGCGCAGTGCGTAGATTGCACCGTCAGCACCAACAACGGAACTGACGCGACTTTCCCATTGCTTTAAAAGCAGCTCGAAATTCCAGTAGGCTTTCTCGCTTTCAGCGGAGGCGGTCTCGTCGGCGTCGTTGTATCGCTGAGAGCCGACGGTGTATCCGATTTTCGGATCGTCGAAGTGCCGTACTAATTTTTCGATCGCGTCGGGCAAGAACATCGAGTTTGCGTCCGTGAAAACCAGCACGTCGCCCTTTGCTTCGGGACAAAATCGTGTCAGCCCGGCGGATTTACCCAGCCGGGTTTCTTGTCGGCACAGCCGGATATTTTTCTCCGGTCGTGCCTGCACGATTTCATCGGTACCGTCATCGGAGGCATCTGAGATCACGATGATTTCGATTGGATCGCCGGCGTATTGCAGCTTGACCGCGTTATCCAGTTTTTTTTCGATAACGGCCGCCTCGTTGTACGCACTGATGATCAGACTTACCGCCGGCCTGGCGCTGCCCACCGGTTGAGTGCGACAGAATTTAGACGCAATCAACATTGCGACAGGATAAATCACTAGTGGTATCGCAAGCAGCACCACGCTGATCCAAAACACGACAATGGCTAGATTAATCAACGCCAACCCCGAAAGTCTGTGGGGCGAGTCGATGGCCGAGCGAGCGAACTAGGCATCGGTGGAAACCTCCAACAGCGCAAGGCAGTGTTTGGCGTTGTCGGTCCACCGGTGGGACGTCAGAACCTTATCCTGTGCGGCACTTCCGATCCGTCGCCGCAGCGACTCGTCATTACACGCGAGCAAGATCGCGTCCAGAAATGCCTCGTCGCGAGTTGAATCAAAGAGCAGACCCGTCTTACCATGTTCGATCAAAGCTTCGATCGGTTCCAGTTTCGGTGCTACGGTTAGTTTTCCAAGTGACATATACTCTAAAATTTTCATCGGCGATCCCCACTCGTTGGATTGTGGCATCAACCCAATATCTAAGGCATCAACCAGCCCCATGACTTCGGCGTGCGGAACGCCTCCGGTCAGTATCACGCGATCGCTAATCTCTGGGTCATCGTGTAGTTTGCGGACAGAATCTTCCAATTCACCTGAACCGACGATCAGAAAACTTGCGTTCGGCACTTGCTTCAGAATGGTTGGTATCAACTGAATCATCCGGTCCACGCCATGCCAGCGACGCAGTGACCCGACAAATCCGATGACAATCCGACCGTCCAGTCCCAGTTCTTTCCGCTTCATGTTGCCGATGCGATGGGCCAAATAGTCTTGCACCGAATGTTCGTTGACCGCATTGGGTGTCACGGTGATACGCGTCTGTGGGTGCGGGCGTTTTTGCACGCAGCGTCGAAGTGGCTCGGACACCACGGCGACGCCGCTTGAATTGCGCAGTGCATAGTTTTCGATCCATCGTCCGATGCGCGGATACGTCAAGACGCGTCGAGGAAAGTCACCGGCATAGGTGCAGTTCACTTCCAACAACAAGGGGACGCGTCGAGCCTTTGCCGCGGCAACGCCGCCGAAGTGATAGCACGAGTAACGCTCATAAACGAATTCAGGCTGGTGTTTCCCCAGAGCTCGCCAGAGACGAACGAAAGAGACAACGTTGTATGCTAACTCGCCGCTCTGCCGTACGAGGTGCCTCAGCTTGCCGGCGAAACCGGCGGAATCTGCGGCTGAGATGCCCGTCATGCCTAGCGAGAGTCCCGGCTGGCGATCGGCCTGTTTGGGGCAACAATATTCCACCTGAAACCCCAATTCTTCCAGTGCATCACCCATTTCGCGTATATGGATCCCTTCGGCGCCATCGCCCCGAGTGCGATGGTGGTAAATGGCGCGGCGCGGTGATGTCGGTTCAGCAGCTGGCATGTGGCGGTCGATGTCGCAGCAAAGAGTGGTAAAGTTGACAGGTTTGCCCGATGAGGACGATCAATGCGATCGGTCGATTAGCTTCGAATCAAAGTACTCGATCACGCGTTGCGCCGCGTCATCCCATGAATAGGACCCGACCGAATTGGCAATGACCGTTGGATCATGTGAATTCGATAGTGACTCAACGATCGCATTTGCCAAGCCTTCTGAGTCCCCAGGATCGACCAATAATCCGATTTCGGGACCGGTGACGACATGTGCGTTGTCGCCCACACGCGTCACGGCCACGTGGATTCCGGTGGCAACCGCTTCCAGAACCGCGTTGCAACAACCCTCACGGTGACTGGCCAAGCAGAACACGTCGGCTGCACGCAGCCACTGAACAACGCGATCGGGAGGCTCGGCGCCCACGAAGCACACTTCGTTGGACAGTCCTAGCGAGACAACCATCCTTTCAAGTTCGTCGGCCCATTGCGGATCGCCCCGACCGCCAACACAAACCAGTCGAGCGGGGACGCCTTTTCGGACCGCAGACATCGCCTTCAATAACACGTCGTGCCCTTTGACGCGTTTAAGCGTTCCGACGCAAACAATCAACCGTTGGCCGTCCGCGATTCCGAGTTCACGTCGCGCGCTGGTACGATCCCCAGGGAAAAATCTTTCCGTATCGACGCCGTTGGGAATAACGGTGATTTGGGATTCATCAACTCCTGCGTTGACCGCGGTTTCTTTCAGAAAATCGCTAACAGCAATGACGCCGGTCGCGTTCTGCAGCGCCTCAACCAAGACCGGTCGCATCCTTGGGTCTCGCAACAAATCGACTTCCAAACCACGAATCGTGATAAAGATGGGAAGCTTGTGTTTCTCGGCCGCGTAATAGCAACCGACGCCTTCGGGGTAGCCAAAGTGAGCGTCGATGACAGCTGGATGCGTGACGTCAATCGTTCGCAGCCATCTGTCGACACACCGACTCATCCACCTGCCGTCCAGGTGTTTCAGTACACCTGGAAAATAGAACATCTTGCGGCTTGCAATCGGAAACGACGCTTGCAAGGCTTGGTCGTCTTGTCCGATCGGACGCAGCCAAGGAAAGAACGGCTGTGGCATCAGCGCCGTCAAACTGCAACGTCGGGCCATTTGTTCAAGCCGACGACGCACAAATAGGCCGCGAATCGGTGACCGGACAGACGGCAAATTTGTGCAGACACTTAAGACCGATAACTGTTGCGGATCCCGCATCACGACTTCAGTTCTTTTCGCACGAGCAGTGTCGCAACATTCATGCATCGCCACAGGTGACGCGAGCGTGACGTTGCCATTCGCATATCGCGACCATGCAATGGGCGGCCAACCTTGACCGCTAGGCCGAAACTAATTGGCAGCAACGGGATGCCCCACTTGGCCCAGCCCATCGTTCCCTGCAATGCGGCCACATCGAAATATCGTTCCATGGCAGGAAAGGTTTTACGATTGAAAGGCCACTCCCAGTCTGCATCCGATTGAAAAGGCCGATACGCGTAACGAATCAGTCGCGGCAGCATCGCCGTTTGCAAAGGATCAAACGCAATCACGCGTCCTCCCGGCTTTAATCTTGAATGCAGTATTTCAAGAAACGCATCGAAGTAACGGAAGTGATGCAAAACGCCGTGCGCAAAAATGACGTCAAATGGCTCGGGTTGAAAATCAGGGCTTAAAAAGTCGGCCGCCACCGCGTCACCCTTCGGCAAATCACGCTCGACGAACTTTTGCTTGAGGCGTTCGATGCCGACGGAGTTCAGGTCGACACCCAAGTAGGAGTCGGCCTCTTTGGCCATGTGCATTGAAACGTTGTTGCCAGCTGAGCAACCAAGTTCCATCGTTCGACAGCCGGCCAAGTCGCCCAACCATTGCATGTGCAGAGAACGGATATCTTGTTTCACGCCGATTTCGACTCGATACTGTGCGACACGGTCTCGCAACAGCGCCCAAGAACGCGTCACCGTGTTGCCGGCTTCGGACAGCTCGCCTTCGCACTGCTCATAGTACGTTCGTTGCCGCTCGTTCAGCCTTTCCATCTCTGCGGCTTCTTCAGCGACCGCCGTGCCGGTTTTCTGCGTATCAGTTTGGTTCATGATGTTTGTTGTGCGACTAGATGGCGACGACGGGTTCTTCCGGTACGGGCTCGAAATCAGTATCCGCCTCTTCTTCCAATTCCGTTTCGATGTCCGCATCCAGCGATGCCAGACGCGCATAAGCAAGTGAACAGGCAGTGATCCAGAGATACCATTCCCCATCAAGCACGTTGGTAAACACCGTGCAAACAAGTTGCCCGATCAACATCGCTTGAATCGCTGCGCCCAAAAATGCGTCCGACTCATATCCTAGTCTTGTATAGACACGTGTCGCGCGCCACAAAGCGATCGACGGGACAGCAATGATGAAGAAATAGATCGCGAACCCTTGAATCCCCCAGCCCGCCGCGATGTCCAAGAACCCATTGTGGACCGAACGATATTCACGATTGGGGCGGAAATGCAAAATGTATTGCAGCCCACGCTCACTTCGGAAAGCCGCCTCGCCGCCCGACCCCAGCGGGTAGTCCGAAATCATTTGCAGCGCAGACGTCCAGTACAGGATACGTTCAGACGCAGCGCCATCACGTTCGGAAGATTCAACAAAGATCGAAACAAACCTTTCCAGAATGGCTTCATTATTCGCGAGCAACAGAACGGCGATCGCACCGCCAGCGAGCACTTTCGCGGCGCGAATTCGAACCCGCCCCTTCGAGACGTACAACAGCCAAATCCCGGTGGCGATGATGCCCAAATATGCGCCGCGGCTATTGCAACGAAAGATCGTATCAAGGATTAGCGGTGCGGAAAGAAACGCGAGCACGCGGTGCCACGTTTTGGGGCCGCAAACAATAAAATAGCCAACCAATGGCAGAGCCATCGACATCACCGCCGCTACGGCATTTGAACCTTGTGCCGCGGGAAAGTTAATTCCTTCCAAGCGTCCGCCCATGAACGTACCGGCATCGTTGACGACAACCTCGTATCCGACATAGCCACAGCCGATCACGATAGCCGTCAGGAAAATCTGTAAGTCTTCGATCGTTTGAATCGAAAAGTAGATCAAGATCGACAAGAGCGCGGACTTCCAGAGCATGTCCCAGGATTCCCAGCTCCGAACAGGATTCGCAGCGAACAATTGATGTACGACAAACGCATTGACGGCATAAAACACGAGCAATGTTGCGTACTTCTTGCCCGACTTCGTCAATGCCGGCGCCTTGGACCACTGCGTCAAAAGCACGATCAAAAAGAGCGCAGCACCCAACAGACTCCAGCGGATCGTGATGGAACTGATCACCCCGGTTCCCCACCACCAAAACATCGGATTTGCCAGCACGGTCATCAGGTAGGCGCAACAGGCATAGACCGGTCGTCTCAGTGAGGCGACCATCAACCCAAAAAATAGCAACAACCAAGCAAGGCCGGTGAGACTCATGAAGTGGCCCCCATGACAGCCGCGGTTCGGTGCATCCTGGTCTTTGTCCCGCCGATCACGTTGTGCCGATAATAGTCTTCGTGCTGACGAATCATGGACTGCAATCCGTACTTATCGCGATGCTTCGCACGCGCAGCCTCCGACATCTCTGACATCCATTGCCCGTTTGTCATCGCATCGGCCATGGCTTGTTTCAATTGATCGCAGTCTCCCGGCGGCACAATCGTTCCGCAGGGCATAGGTGAAGCGACGATTTTTTTAGCGTCGCCGACATCGGTTGCAATGATCGGCACGCCGACGGACATTGCTTCCAACAAAGACTGGCTCATGCCCTCGCTGTGGCTCGTATTGATGAAGACATCCGAAGCTGCAAGATACGGCCAGACATCTTTTTGAGCTCCGGCAAAGATGACTCGATCGCCAACACCTCGATCGTTCGCCAACTGCTGCCACTGCTTTCGCCGTGGCCCTTCACCGACCAACAGCAACCGAGCTCGCTTTTGATTGGATTGTTGCAACCCCGCAAAGGCTTCGATCGCGAGCGAAAAGTTCTTCACGGCGACCATACGACCGACACTGGTAAACAGAAAGTCATCACTGTCGATACCTAGCATTGCTCGACAGCGTGCGGCTTCTTTCCCGAGATCGCATTCGTCGATCGCCGGGTCAACGCCATTGGGAATGACATGGATGGTCGATTTAGCGGTTTTTACGATGGATGCAACCTTCGCGGCAATCGAATCAGCATTGGTGACGATTCCCCGTGCCCGACGGCACGCATACCTCATCGCAATACGACGCAACCAACGCTGCTTAGGCCCGCAATGGTTGGTGCCCAAGACGGTGCCACGTTCGGCGTGAATATGCGAGATCCCCGAAATGGATCGAACCGCAAAATGAGTCTCTAGCAGCGTTCCCCAATTGTGCGACTGAACGATATCCGGCTTTATTCGGCGCACGCACTCGGCCAGTCGTCGTACCGATGTCAGGTTATTACCTTCGGGGCAATTCAACTCGATCACGTCGACATCGTCTCGCTTGATCCACAACGCGGCTTCACCTGACCGCACCATACAGATGATCGAAACACGAAACTGGTCGCGATCCAATCCGTTGGCAAGGCGCGCAATGCAACGCTCGGCACCTCCGGTGTCCATGCGAAGCACGACAAAAGCAACGTGAATCATTTCTCGTTCACTATCGATGCGCGAGAAGAATGAACTCGCCCGACAACGCCCAGTTCGCAACTCGGTTTGTCAGTATCGGCGAGAGATGTCGAAGTCGAAAGGGAATCGGGTAACGAATGTCGCAGCGGGAAAAGCCAGCGTCGGTAAAGATACTGCTCCACACCGCCGGTTGCTGATGTATTTTCCAGTTGATGGTGCGCTGCGCCAGGCACAACTGTCGCGGATAACCCAGTCGACGCGCCTGGGTCCAAAGACTGTAACGGCATGCGTCCGTCGCGATGGCGACCCCACCTGGTTTGAGAATCCGATGCAACTGGCCGGCGATGTTAGTGAACTGTCGACGAGATTCTCCGTCGGACGATGCATTGTCGGTGGTTTCGTGCAAATGATTCAATACCGCAATCATGACAATCACATCGAATTGTTCATCGTCAAATCGCGACTCGTTGAAATCGTCACGCCGGACTTCAACATTCGATAGTTCGAGTTCCCTTGCCCGATTTTGGTGCGTCTGTAGGACTCCCTGCGTCGAACCTTCCATTTCAGGCTCGAGACTGACGACCTGCGATGCCCCTTGCAGAGCGCAGTACAGGCTGATCAGTCCGCGACCGCTGCCAATTTCGAGTACCCGTTTGCCTTGCAAATCGATCGAACCGAATAAACGATCCATATAAGCTTGATAGCCGGGAACATTGTCACGATTGTCTTCGGCCATGAACGACCGAAATTTTCGCCACGCTTGGGTATCGTCGGAGACCTTCTGCGCCGATCGACGAGGGCCAATGTCAGGTTCGTTTGAGAGCGTTTGGGTCATCATTACATTCTAGTTGATCGTCGTGTGTCGAATGACAGAACGATGGGTCAGTCGAATATGGGGCCGATTTAACGTTGGACCTGACAATTCAGGCCAATAAATACTCGCGATCGCGATCCAACTCTTCCCCCAGAAAATTCATAAAGTTGCGACCATCGATCAGCAAACATGGCGTATTTCCAATCATTGCGGCTTGCATGGTTCCACGATTGAGCAGTTCCGATTTTAAACGGCTCAGATCACGACGTATGCCGCGTCGGTGACGGCGGATCATCGCGGACACGCGGGAGCCATCTTCGCGAATCAAATCGAAGCGTTCTTCGTCGGGCGACAACAAATAATCGACGTCACTGATCGCTTCGACACAGTGATAGCACGTATTGGATTCGAACGGCGCACCGAGAAACAGAATCCTTGCATCGGCAACCAATAATCTGTGGTATGGCGTGTCGATCCCACAGGGCGTATCGGATCGTTCGTGGTCTTTGACGAGGTCGGCCGCGCCCGGTCCATCCGCCGCAATGGAATGTGTCGGGTGCAAACTTCGCTGCACCCCAGGACACTGCCGAAAAACTTCGGTGATTTGCCCGACGCATGAGGGCGTTTTGCGAACGTCAAATTCGCGAAGTCCCTGCGAGACAGACGCCCATGAGTGAGTCGGCATCGCTAAGTTGCCATCGCTGCCGATCACCGCACGAATCGAATCGAGGACCGTCTGAATTCCGCCGGGGATGTACCCGAGCGACGAAAGCGAACTGTGGACAAATAGCGGCCGATCGCCGCTGATGTTCATTCGGCGCAGCCCGTCAACCAATTGGTGGCCACGCAGCCAGGCATGCGTGAGAGGGCGGACACGATGCTTGATCGCACGCTTGACATGCTTGCGAACCGATTGCGACATCAGTTTGCATCCGAGTTTGCTAGGACCGTTTCGACGGAAGGCTCACATCGACGAAGCGCACCGAATACTTTCTTGATTGCCCGCTCGATCTGAAGCACAACTTTTTCAGAGACATCGGGACTCCAAGACATCAAGATTGACTGATCCAGCAGATCGATCGTTCCGGGGTAGTCACTTCGGTCCGGGTCGAGATAACCGTATTGCTCCAGTGGGTACCCGCTTGTTCCATAGGTCACTCGCTCGCGCAACACCTTTTCCTCGAACATCGGACGTGGCAGGTATCCATTCTTGGCCTTTACGCCTTCGGCCGCCAGCAAGTCACAAATCGTACTCGGCGGCAGGACAAAAAATCCCTTCTCGATCATCAAGTGAAACGTCCACCACGACGAACGACTGCCACTGATTTCCGTGGGCAGTGTGATGCCGGGTATGGATTGCAGACGACGGCGAAGATCCTCGGCCGTCGCTTGTCGCTGACGTACCAAATCGGGAAGCCGTTTTAGCTGCTCGCGGCCCACGGCGGCTTGCAGCTCGGTCATCCGGTAATTCATCCCCAGGAATTCATGGAACCGGGTGCTGCCCTTTCGATCCCAGCCCTTGTCGATAAACAATCGTGCTCGTTCGATCCAATCCTTGCGATTGACCAACGTCATACCGCCGTCACCACAGGTGATTTGTTTGCTCTGTTGGAAACTGAAACAAGCCAGATCGCCGAACGACCCGATTCTTCCGTCGCCAAACTCGGCATAGTGCGCTTGCGAACAATCCTCGATCAGGGCAATTCCTTTTTCGTCAAGCAGTTGCTTGATGCCAGTCACATCGGCGGGACGCCCGAACAGGTGAACCAAGATCACCGCCCTCGTCTTTGGCGTGATCTGCTTTTCGATCGTCTCGGCCGTCATGTTTCCAGTCGTGGCGTCGACGTCAGCGAAAACCGGCAAGCAGTTACACGCTAAGATAGGAATGATTGAACCCATATCGGTGATCGGCGTCGTGATGACTTCATCGCCGGGATTCGGGTTAACCGTTGCTAACGCGACATGAAGGGACGCGGTTCCCGAGGTCGATGCGACGCCTGCGGCGGCCCCATACATGGACGCCATCTCCTTCTCGAATGCCGCAACCTCGCGGCCTCCCGTCGAACCAAGCTGCTTGGACGCGATGACTCGATTGAGCGCACGCTTTTCGGGCAATCCCAGGTGCGGGCGAGAATTAAACCACTCATTCAACGCCCGCTGGCCACCCTCCACTGCCAGTCGATTGGCTTTGTCAGATTCGAACCCGCTGGCGACCGAAACAATCGGACTTTGACCCGAGGAATCTTCATCAAGCTCAACCGGGAAAGCTTGTTTGATAACATCACCCTGGTTTTGCAGTGGCAACTGCACGGGCTGGCCGGTCTTGGCTGATTCATAGAGCGAAAGGACCGCTTCGACCGATGCGGCACTTTGATCACCACTCGAGACATATCCGTCGCGTTTATTTTGGACCCATGCGATGAACTCGTTGACCATTCGCTGTCGCGAATGATTCTTGTCTTGACTGACTTTGGGAAGCGGCACGCTCCCTCTCAAACCTGTCAAAGAGATATTAACGGTTCCCTTATCGCCCTCGATGGTGATCCCAAAAAAGTCGGGTGATCGTGTTCCTGTTTCAAGCGAGACAGTCACATCGCCATCGAAATGCAAGGTGGACGTCGCCGAGTCTTCTGCTGGGTAACCTCGTTCGATCTGGTCGGTTTCGCGAACACATTCGCACTGCACTGACTTGATCGGGCGATCACCCAAGATAAACCTGATGGCATCGACTAAGTGCGGACCGTTGTTCGCTAACGTGCTGGTAATATTTCCGCGAACGTTGCGAACTTTGCCGAGTCCTCCGCTGCGTACGATCTCAGCGGCACCTCGAAACGCATCATGAAAACGATATTGATGTGCGCCGCCCAGCTTGACTCCGTTTTCCTGGCAGACGTCGATCATCTGCTTCGCTTCATCCATACGCAAGGTAAGAGGCTTCTCACAGAGAATTCCTTTGACACCGGCATGGGCGGCGATCGTTACCAACTGAAGATGCGATTGTGGCCATGTGCACACACTGACGACTTGCGGTTTGACTTCGGCCAGCATTTGTTCGGTCGTCAGAAAACCGCGCGTCCCAACAAACCCAGACATCGAGCTGGCGAGTGCGCGCGGAGACAAGTCACAAACCGCTGCGGCGTATGCGGCGCCTGATTCTTGATAGGCATAGAGGTGCGCCGGAGCTATCTTTCCGCCACCAATGACGGCCGCAGGAATCGAATTGCGAAGTTCGGTGGTTCGACGCAATGCGATCCGCCGAAGCTTGCGATAGGCTCGGGTCGCAAGATCAGACATGGGCGTACGACCTTTTCAAAGAGGAGGCTTTTCAAAGAGGAGGCTTTTCAAAGATGATGATATTCAGTGATGACGCGCCATTGGCGGCGTACGTAGCGAGCGACGGCTCGATCGTCGCGCAACCAGCCGATTGGCAAAATGGCAAATTCGAATGAGTGGAGGAGTAGATCGGCGTACTTACTGTTTTAGTCGGTCCTGGTCGGTCGTCGACCCCCTTTGTCCAACCTGTTTTGCTGGCACGCCGGCAACGATCCAATAGGGCTCGGTTGACTTGGTGACGACGGCTCCCGCTGCGACGACGGTTCCCCGGGCCAGGCAAACGCCGGGCAAAATCACGCTGCGACCGCCGATCCAGACGTCATCTTCAATCGTGATCGCCGCGTATTGGGCACCTTGATCGCGAATCGGCGTGTCCGGATCATTGAACACGTGATTTTGGGTCCAGAGAAGCGCCGAAGGACCGATCAGGACGTTGTTTCCGATCGTAATGCCAGCGGCAGAGTTCAATTGGCAACCCGCGGCAATGCCTGTCCGATCACCAATGCTCAGCTTTTCCGGGTGATAGACCGTCACGCCGGCCAAGACGCGGACCTGATTTCCACAGCGATATCCGTACAATTTTGCCCTCAGCACCTCACCGATTCGTCCGGGTATCATTTCCAGAATCGCTCGATACCACAGGACAAATTCTTTTCTGATTTTGCGGATCATAACGACTGAATCACACCCTTGCCCTGATCAAATCGACCGCTTGAGTTTCGGTAAACGCAATGGGTCACGCGACAATTCCTTCGAGTCGAAATTTGCGGAGCACCGGCTCGAAACGCTTCCGATCGCTGCGATCAAAACCGACCCAGAAAAGCAGCGGTATCGCAAACAGACAAACGATTGCACCGCGAGCAACCAACCACGTCCAACTTGACGGTGCTGGCAATACCGAATCCAACATGCTGCATGTCATCCAAATAGCGAAACTAAAAATGATCGGTCTTATGATGACAGTTGTGACGTAGCGATATGCGCTGATGTCTAGGTAACGGCAAACGGCGGTCGCGTTGCCAATCGACGACACCAGAAATGCTGATACGAGCGTTCCGTATGCGATGCCGATCAGCCCGTATCGCAGCGAGAACACAACACTAAACACAATGTTGCATATTGCTTCGGTGGTCGTCAGGCAAGCTAGAACTCGCAGTCGCTTGGCCCCCATCAACACTTGATTGCCAATCCGCTTGCCTGCACCGACGAGCGTTGCCGCCGCCAGCACTGCGAATATCGTTGCGGGTGAAACGAAATCGGGATCGATGTTTTCATCACCAATCCAAAGCTGAAAGAAAGCAGCAGCATGGTAGACCCCGACGCATACCGCCAAGGCTGAAATACAGAACAAGAACCTTGAACCGTGCAGGAAGAGCTGCGCCAGTGCATCCGACTTTTCTTTTGCGTGCAGATGTGTTGCGATGGGAAAAAACACCGAAGCCGCAGGTACCAGCAGCCCATGAACTTGCCCCATCAGCCCTGCCGCCAAAGCATGAGGGGTGATCGCCGCGACCGGCAGCATGATACCAATCAAAATCAGATCTGACTGAGTAATGATCAGTGTCGCGCCATTGATCACCGAGTTCCATAACCCGTAACTGATGAACTCGCGAAAGCTGCCCAGTGCGACCAGACTCCACTGAATAGAAAGCTGTGGAAGAATCCGCAACGCAACTCGCCAACGGATGACGTATTCCAACAAATTGGTAACAAACACGGCGACCGCGACACCGACAAGCCCTGTTTCCTGGACCAATGCAAAGACGATCGCGGCGGCCTGGGCAATCCGAATCGTGATTCCGATCAGATTGGAAAGATCGTATCGCTGAGTCGAAGGGAACACCGATGTAAAAACGTAGAACGGGAACTGCAAAGCGGCGCCGCCGCCGACGATAACGATCGCCCAGCGCACTTCGGATACAAGTTCAGGTGGAATATCAAAAACGAACGGAGCGATCAGCGCTAGCGTTATGCTGACGAACATGACCACAACTCCGACGCACAGACATGAGAAAAACCCGGTGCTCGCCGAGCGATTCATTTGGTCGTAGTCTTCTAACGCCAGATAACGCGTCAAATACTGAGTCAGGCTCGCGCGGAACCCAAGGTTAAAGAGACCGTAGTATCCAGTCAGGCTGAGCACGACAGCCCACACCGCAAATTGCACCGGACCCAGCTTGGCGAGCACAAATGGGGTCAGAAAAAATGCAACCAGGGCGCGTACGGCGAAGCCGACCCAATTGGCCGTGATGTTTCGAACGAGTTTTTGTGCAGCGCTCATTGACTCGCCAAATCGATGCATTGCAACGGGTTCGATCGACGGTAAGAGTCAATGATGGATGTCATGGGCTCAAAACGGTGCAACTGTAACAATCGTTTTAACCTCGTCGTGGACCGTTTCAGTCCGGTGTAATGCCGGAACCGCGATTTCCAGGGAAGCCCATCGACACGAGGCTGCTCGGGGTCGTATTCCCAAGGATGGGTATAGAACATCGCGGGTTGACCTGTCGTGCCTGAATCCGAAATCGACTTGCGGGTAACGGACAGAGGAAAAATGCGAAAATAACCACCGCCGACCGGCAGCGGTATGCGAAATAAACTGCCCACCGTCGGAGGGAACTCGATCAAAGTGCCGGATTGAGTTTTGATCTGATGTATTTGCTTTAACCCGCCTGAAAACCCATAACGATCGTGACCTCGCATGGGGAAAACGCTGGAATCAACTTGGTATCCCTGCTCGGCAAGCACTCGCAAACCCCAGAGCGAGCGGTCGGTGATCGAAAAGCTGGGTGCGCGATAAGCCTTGACGCTGACTCCCGTGACCGAGGCGATTGCGTCATGGCATTTGCGGATGTCGTCCGCGAATTCTTCGCGACTCAAGTCATAGACAAGCTGATGCCAATAGCCGTGCGAGGCCAGCTCATGTCCTTCCCGGGCGATTCGCATTGCCAGTTCGGGATACCGATCGACGACCCAGCCGAGCAGAAAGAAGGTTCCGCGTACGCCGGCATCATCAAAAATCCGCAACAGCGTCTCGGTATTGCCAACGACGCGGCATTCATACTGGTCCCAGCGTTTGCGACTGACGCGCGACTCGAACGCTGATACTTGGAAGTAGTCTTCAACGTCGACCGTAAGCGCGTTGGCGATCGTGTCGCTGGCCAAAGTGTTCTTAACGTGGGGTTCGTGGCGAGGAAGCGGCGACGTCCACACTGGCATGACTCTTCATCGCTACCTTTTCATCGCCGGGACGGTGGATTTTCCAAACGCCAGTATCGCGAAGCGGAAGTCGCACCGAAACGCCTGTTTGCGGTTCCGGATCATGAATATGGCGAACGAGGTCACGCCGACAAAGAAACATCATTCGCATGACCGTCTCACCTCTAAGGCCCACCAATCGCAGAGCCGTGGCGACCAGCATGCGAAAATCCAACCAGAAATTGGCGTGATCGATATAGTTCAAATCCAGAATTTGCTTTCGCATCGCGTCCTCGAGCGTATGATCCGGCGGCAAATTAATTTGCGCCAAACCGGTTACGCCGGGACGAACCTTTAATCGATCATAGTATTGGTCGATGATCGGGTGCAGGACTTCACTGATCTCTGGGCGTTCAGGTCGCGGGCCAACCAACGACATTTCGCCTCGCGCAACATTCCAAAGCTGGGTAAGTTCGTCCAGATGCAGCTTGCGTAACCAGCGGCCGACCATTGTCACGCGATCATCATTCTTGTCAGCCCATTTCGGACCCGACTTTGCTTCGGCGTCGAATCGCATCGAACGCAGTTTTAGCATCGTGAATTTCTTACCGTTTTCGCCTAAGCGTTGCTGACGATACAACCCGGGCCCAGGCGAAGAGATTCTGACCAAGACATAGAGAAAAGCGATGACAGGCATCAAGACGATCAGTAAAACGACAGCCAAGACTTGATCAACCCGGTATTTCAGTCGGTAAAAGGAAAGTTGATCCGGGCGTAGCGATGAAACTTTCAGCGTCGGTTTATCGATGCTGTCACAGGCTTCGGTTTGTTCGGCGATGGGAACGCCAACCGCTACGCCGCCTGCTGTATTAATAATGTCGGACATGAAATCTTCTTTGATTCTTGGGTTCGCAGTGCGAACGTTCGTGATGTGATCTACTCGTCGTCGAATCTCAGCTGAATGGACTAATCACGAACCTTTAATTCTTCCAGTTGCGGCAAAAATGATGTTAGAAAGTCTCGGCATGGGCTGTAATCCTTGTCGCCAACCGGACCGGAAATCTGGACCTTGTATAGCGTGTCGGTCATCCAAAATCGCGGATAGTTGCTCGCGATCCACTCCTCACCGTCGCTCCATGCGTACCAAGCTTCAATAGACGGTTCGGGATTCTCGTCACGTGAGAATCGAACCGACCACAGCGTGTGCCGTTTACCGTTGACTTCGATTGTCTGCTGTTTTCGATCGCCCACTTGTTGTGTCCCGATGGAATCAAAGCAGATTTCCGGGATGTGAATTGCGGTGGGGCCACGAGGCCCGAACAACACAGACGCTGTGATTTGATCCCCCGTCTGGCTGTCAACGTAATCTCGCAAAGTTGAACCGTAGCAACGCAACAAGTCAGCAGCGCTATCATCTAAGTCACGCTCTTTTGTCATCTTCCACTTGCCGCACTCTTGCGGCAGTGATTCGATACGATCGCCGTGAACTCGCAGATCCAAGTTGTCGGACCATCTTCCGTCAAGGTAGCCATGGGCGATGCCCGAAAACAGCATTACCACGATCGCAGCGATGATGCCACGGGAAAAGTCTGGAGCCGGAGTGGTGGCTTCATCGGAGTCGGTTGATTCTTTGGTGTCGCTCATGGTTGGTCGCTATCCGCTTGGGTTCAAGAAACGGTTTTGCCAGAAAACTGTTTACTGATCTCTTCCAGTTCGATGCGTTCTTCGTGTGTTAAAGCGGTTGGATCGAGGCGTTGACGGTCCAACGCATCCCAATGTTGCCGTGCTTGTTCCTTCAGCCCCATCGCTTTGAGGATCATGATCAGGTGGAAACGGAAGCGAGGATCATCGTTGATTTGAATCGCTTTTTCAAATACGACTTTTGCGCCCGGCAGGTCACCTGCCTTCATTAAGACCACACCTTTGGTGTCCAGCAGTTCGGGATTGGCCGGTGCGATCTCGATCGCCCGATCGATTGGGGCGATCGCAAGCTTGGCCTTACCATCGATCGCGGACAACGCCATGGCCAAATTATTCAGCGCTCGGATGCGATCTGGTTGTATTTTGACGACCAGAGTGAAAAGACGCACCGCATCGACGTAATTCTGCTGTTGCAAACGGATGGTCCCGATCGATTCCAGCAACGCGGCGTTGGTTGGAAAACGCTTCATCGCGTCGCCTAGCAACGATTCAACGTCGGCGGCCATTGGACTCGAAATATCGGCGCTGCTCAGAATCGACTCGCACATCAAGGTCGCACCGACCGGGTCTTCGTGATCCTGGTAATGCTTCATGCTGATTGATCGAGCACGCTCTGGTTGACCGGCCTGCAACAACGACCGGACATAAAGTGCGATGTTGTTTTTGTTCTTGTTATAAGCGAGTTGCAGCAGCGGCACCGCCTGATCGGGAAAGCCGGCTTGCATCAGTGAGTACCCGGTAACTCGGTTGAGCTGTTCTGGTTCAATCGCGCCGCGTGCGGACGCTCGTTCGGCCCATTTTTTGATGAGTCCATCAGCTGACTCGGGCTCGTCAAGCGTCTGGTTGTATCGAAGCCGAATATCCAAGGCGGCGACTGCGGCGCGGTCCACCGCATCGAGCGAGACCAGCAAACGCTGCACGTCGTGAGGTTGGTCAGCGACCAGCAGAAGATCCGCGTAGCGATAAAGATCGATTGGCTCTGGATCGCGGCGACGCACAAGCAATTCGTACAGCCCCTTGGCTTCATCGAGCCAACGCTGCGCTTCATCGGAGGTGTCTCGGTCTTTATGACTGGACCAGCGTAGACGGTTTAGGGAGGCGAGCACGCGCGTCGCTTCCAAACTTCGGTTGCCCCCTTCATCGATCAGTTGCTGCAGCATCTCGGCAGCTTGATCTTGCTGCTTTTCTTCGCCGCGTTGAGCCAAAATCAATCCGTGCAGAAGTCGGCTGTCGGCCGTCCCGTCAACGCCACCGGTGCCGCCAAGCAATTTGTTCAGGCGATCCCAAGGAATATCGGCTCCGCCCTGCAGCGCGAGGGCGAGGGCAAGCTGGTTACGTATTTGGTCGTTGTTGGGTTGCAGACGAAAGGCCGTCTCAATCGCGTTGATCGACTGAGTGCCTTGACCGGTCATTTGATAGTACTTGGCTAGATTCATGTGCGCCTTCGTATCCGAGGGCGACAGTCGCGCGACCAGCTCTAGCTCTTTTCCGGCATTGGGCAGGTCATTCCAAGCCATGTAGGCTTGAGCCCGCAGGTTGGCGCGTTCCTGTTTGGAAAGTTTGCTTTCAGTGATCGCATCGAAAACTTTTTGCTGCGTTTTGCGATCACCGTGATTGAATTCAAACTGCAACCGCGAGGCATAAACACCATAGTCGTCACCTTGGGCATACTTTGACGCAAGCTCAAGCGACTCCCTCGCTTCGGCAAGATGCTTGCCCCGTTCCGCCGGGCTCTTGGCCTTGGATGCGGCCATGGACAGGGCCTGCGCCAATAACAAATGCGCCGCAGAATCCTGCTTGCGTCGCTCGACCGAGAGTCGCGCCATTGCGATGCTGCGGCGGTAGTCGCCTTGTCGCTGGGCAAGTTCGACGGCAAGCTGCGGCATACTCTCGGGCGCGGCACCGACGGCTTGTCCGGCAAGTTGCAATTCCGCCTCGGCCTCTTCAAAGCGGCCACGCTTATTGAGTTGTTCAACGAGCAGCATCCGAGTTTGAATCCGACGGTCGCCGCCCTCGATACCTTGTCGCAATAGGTTGATCGCTTCTTCGGCTCTGTTCTCAAGTGCCGCTATCCAACCGCCCAATGCGATACCAGGTCCCCAAGCGCGTCGGAACGACATGATCTGTTGCTGCAGCTTCTTGACTTCCTCCATCCGAGCGGCGTTCGTTGAAACGTCGTTGGGGTTGTCGCTGATTTGAACGATCAGCGTCGACGCTCGAGCAAATCGCCAGTAGGTTCCGTTTTCTCCCTCTGCCTTTCGTAACACGTTTTCCCATTGAGTCGAGAGTTCGACAGGAGATAACGTTCGGCCGTTGCGAGTCAAGACCTTGGAATCGGCCGGTAGCCCTCGAGCAAGACTGGCCAATTTCCGAAGCAGCGGGACGTCTCGGTCCTCAATCGGCACCGCTTCGATCGCGCGATACGCGAGTTCGGTCAGGTTGCCGCGAACCGCATAGTCGGCCGCCTGATTTAGCAGCGAGCTCTTTCGTTCTTTATCTTCTTTGCTGCGGGTAACCAGGATGACGGCCGCTTCTTTGAATCGATCGTCGATGGCCGCAATCGAGGCTTTGACGATTGCTAACGTTGTCAGGTCAACGCCCTCAATCGACTGCATACGTGCGATCGCTTCTTGCCCCAGTTCCTCGAACCCGATCGCAGTCAGACGGATGGCCGCAAAAGCTTGCAGGCTGCTGTTGATCGGATCACTCTTGGCGATGTCCGAAATCGTTTTCGCCAGCGTTTCTGATTCGATGTGCTCTTCTAATGTGACACCTTCAGGCGGCAGATAGGCGACCAGCACTTTATGCCGCCAAGCCTCATCCAAAATCTCTTTCCGTTGATCCGGATTTTGTTCGGCCAAGTTATCCAGCAATTCCGTTGCACGTCGAATCAAAAGTCGAACTCCGCTCAGGTCTCGCTGGGCGGGCAATAGCTTGAGTTGATTGGCAAGCTGCGCCTCGGCACTGCCGAGTAACGATCGGAACGACGCGTTTGTCTCCGCTTCCTTTCGATGGCGCAACGCTTTTCCTCGGTTGCCCGCTCGCAGCCATGCACGGGCCGCGGCGGCGCGAAGCTGCTGGTCATCCGGCGACAACGCGATCGCTTCATCAAAGGCGAGTCCCGCCATATCCCAAAGTCCGCGTTTGCCGTGCAAGTTGGCAAGTTCCGTTGCGACCTGAACTCGCATCTGACGCGGAACCTTCGCTGAGGATTCCAGCGCGTTTTGAAAAAGGCCAACCGCCGTATCGAATGCATTTTTTCGTTCTGCGTATTTGCCTCTTAGAACGGTCTCATGCCAATTGGCCACGTCGACTTTGTGAGACAGGATATTGCGATTGGTACCCTTGAGGTCCTTTTCGCTCGACCGAGCCAGACGGATGGTTGCCCGATCGATTCCGCTAGAGAACCTTTGCAAGGCCGCCAACGCTTCGGCCAAGTCTTTGCCGTCATACACAAGTGTGGTCGTGCTCGCCCGCAGCAGGTCGAGCGGCTCGCCTTCCATCTGTGTGACGCCAGTTTTCCAGATCTCCGATGCTTTAACGGGATCACCAAGCAACTGCCACGTGTGGCCGTACCCCAGGAAAGCCCTTTCGACGAGATCGGCTGGCAATTGCGTATGGTCGATCGATGTCAGGCGGCGTAAAAATTCGCTGGCTTGATTATTTTCGTCCTGCTTGATCAACGCTTCAGCCGCTTCCATGACGATCATCGCATCCCACGCATACTTTTCTTGCATGTTACGATCGACCCCTTCGCCTGAACCATCGCTGGACTGAACAGATTCGAAGTCCGCATCATTCCAATCGCGAGGCAGTTGCTTTTCGAGACGCTCGGCCGCTTTATCTGCGGCACCAAAAAGGATCGTTCGTGCGCGATCGTCGTCTCCGGCGTGCTGGAAATATCGATAGGCAATCCACTGAGAATGACCATCTTCAACGCGCCGGGTCAAACTTTCGATCAGATCGGCGATCTGCAATTCAGGATTTGGCAAGGCGAAAATCATTTCCCGTGCCGATGCAGCGTTTGCCAATGTGTCTTGGGGTTGCTCCGTTTCGACCAAACGATCCGACCAACCAAAGCTGCTGGGTTGATTCAGAAACGTATCCACGAATGTTGCCGACAATGCAGCGTTATCAGGGTTCGCCTTGACGGCAAGCTGCAGAACGTCGCCGTAAGGTTGTGCTGCGAGCCACCGCCAGTGCGAAACATCCTTAACGTCGTCGACGTTTCGTTCGGGCTGATACGTGTCCATCTTGACTTGACCGACAAGCGACATCGCGAGCCAGCGAAGTGCATCCTCATCGTCCGGCGGCGCATCGAGCTTGACGACTTGCCGCTCCGCTTCCTTGTACCAGCCGCCACCGATCATCAGCAGCCGTTCGATCAGACGCCGTCGAACCTCTTCTGCGCGATCTTGCTGTTCATCCTTGGTTGACATTTGCGAGAGCGCGTACCCGAGCTGACGGCGTGCGTCTTCGGACAAACGAAATCTCGCCAAGTCGTCAGCAGAGTTTGCCGCGTTATCGGTCGCGATGGCGCGATCAACGATCGCAGACGCATCGTTGGGACGCATCATGTTGTATCGGTCCAACCACATCGCTTCGTCGCGATAGTTCTTGGCCTCACGAGCAGCAGCCGCACGTTCTAGAAATGCGTTGGCTGTTCGCCCCGATTGGTAGACATACGACACATAACCGACCAACAAGACCGTCGGCACGATCACAAGCGTCATGATCAACAAACGCGAATTGAAATGCGTGCCATGCGACCTTGATGCCGATGGTTTTCGGTTCGTCTTTTCCGTCGCCGACCCGCCATGAGTGTCGGGTTCTAGCGAACTTTCGCTGGATGGTTCGTGCAAGGTGCTCACGTCTAATGTCTTGCCAGCTGGATAATGGAAGGGAGGAGTAGGACGGAAAACGTTGTGTTTGCTGTTGTGAATCGATTGAGGTGATTGAACGCCAAGGGTGAATCCTTTCGGTTCGCTGCCTTACCTGACTCCCGTGCTTGTTTTCTGTGTCAATGGTTTGCGGCGCAAGATCAAGATTGCCTCTCGCCCACGCTTGCTATGCTTCCGCCCCCGCGGCCACGTATTCGTAATCACCATATTTGTATGCGTATTCGCGTGACGGCACGCCACTAAAGACGGTGCCTGCGACGTGTGCGCCGGATGCTTCCAAACGCTTGGTCGTGCGACTGATGCAGTCCTCGCGGCTGACATCTCTCATCACACACAACAGCGTGACGTCGACAGCCGCCGTGACCGACAAGGTCTCGCCCGCCGACAGCACGGGTGCCGTGTCGATAATCACGTACTCGTAATCCTCGAGTGCACGATCCACGATGTCACGCATTGCGGAAATGCTGACCAAGCGGTGCGGGCTGCGTGACAGCCGACCGGCCGGCAACAAGTGAACGTAATCGCCCAGCGATTTATCAATGGCATCGCTAAGCTGCGCTTCGCCTTCGAGCACTTTGCATAGTCCCGGGCCCATTTCCAAACCGAAAATTTCGTGCTGATCCGGGCTACGCAAGTCGGCGTCGATCAAGAGCACCTTCTTACCGCTGGCACGAGAAATCGAGACGGCCAGTTGAGAAGCGACGCTGCTCTTTCCTTCGCCCGACATGCTGCTGGCAATCGCCAGTGACCGAGCGCCTGCGCAGTCGGCAGAGAGGAACAGATTGCATCGGAGCGAATCGATGCTCTCTTCAAACACGCGCCGGCTTCGTTTAGTACGTACGCCGGTAGGAAACTTCGCGACTTCGCCCACAACCCGAGCACGCGTGCGACTTTCGACGTTCGCCGCGTTGGTGACGCGTTTGATACGCAGCTCCCACAACAACCCGATCAAAAAAGGCACCATGAACGCGCCGGTGGATGCCATGGCCATCTTCTTGATCGGCATGGTTTCGACAGGCACCTTTGCCGGCACAGCGGCGGCGAGTGTACGGACGGCACCGTCACGCCGACGCTCGGTGCGAATCGCTGCGATACGATCGCGAAGCTTGGTCAGCACCGAATTTGCCACGCCCATTTCTGCTTGGGCAAATTGCAATTCGGCGGTATCACCTCCGAACTCTTCCAGTCGAGATTTTTCTTGCGCATATTGCTGTTCGAGCAGCCCCTCACGGCGGATCAGTTCCTGCAACTTACGTTGTTCGTCGCGGACCGCCTGCAACTGGTCTTGCTTTCGCTGTGCGATTGTCAACGAACGCTTCGTTGCCATCTCTTGCATCGCCAATTCACGATCTTGATCAGCGCGTTCCTGCCGTTTCTTCAGGTCGGCCTCGGCCAATTTCCGCAGCTCTTCGGACGCCCGTGCGCGTGCCTCGGTTTTGGCCACCTCGACGAGCTTTTCTTGCTCGTCACGCTTCTTTTGCAATTCGTTGTAGTGTTCACGATTGATGCGAACCAAATCGTTATCTTCCATCTGCATGATCAGCCGTTTGCGGCTCATCAAAATGCCTTTCGCCTCCAAAACCTCGGGATCATTCTCGACGAAAGCATCGATTTCTGCTTCCAGCGGCTCACGAATTTTCAGGGGAATGACCGGCAAGTCGGAAAGATCGGGCAGCTCAGGCACGGGCAGCGGCGTATCGCTCTGGGCCATCGCGATCTTGGCCTCCAATAGCGACTTCTCGACTTTCAAATCGGTAATCTGACTTCGCAGATGCCCCATCAGCGAGAATGCATTGTCATTTTCCAGTGCAGCCAATCGCTGACCGGGGTCATAACCGTGCACGCGTTCGCTAAGTCGCTGCACATGTTGCTGATGCGACTGAACCTCTTGTTCCCAACGCTGGATCTCCGGTGTTAGCCAATGTTCGAGACTACTGACCCGTGCCTGGTCGAACCGATCACGCACACGCAGGTACGAATCGACGATTGAATTGCAGACCAACGCCGCGGCTTCCGGATCGGAATCTCGATAGCTGACCGTCAAAAGAGATTTTGTTCCGGCATTGCCAACTTCAAGGTTGGCCTGCAAGTTCTGCTCGGCCGTCCGCGGGTCGGACAAACTGGGCGCTTGGCGAACGCCTGGCTCGGATAGGACCGGATCGAGGACCAGTGGATTCAGGATCAGCTGCTTCTCTGTTTTGGCTAAGTCATTGCTTGGGGGAATCACACCTTTAAAAACGACATAGTCTTGATTGGCTTCCAAGATATGAGTGGACTCATACTTTGGAACAAAGCTCTTGAAAACAAAGAACGCGGCGGCGGCGGCAAAGACGACACCGACCGGAATCGCCCACGCCCAGCATTGACGAAACGTGACCCACAAAATCCAAGGGTCAAACGCAACCTGCGATTGGCCAGCGGCACCTTGTCGTGCCGCCGAACGACGTACCGCGGTTTCGGATTGGCTAACGGTGTTGATCATGCATCAAACCTAAATTACTGATGATTCAAACGTTGAAACTTGGCTGAAATAAGGCCGTGACCCCATTCCGTGTATAACTCTCGAAAGCATTTCGGTGATCAAACCTCTCGTACGAAGCATTCTTTCCTAAGCATTCGTTCATCTCGATCACCGCAAATCTGTCGAATCTGTCGTAAAATTCCCATCTTGCGTTGTTGCACCAGTTAAGCCGCTCCACGCGCTAGCTGGCTAGCCGAAATTTGTTCATTCGGCCGATAAAGTTGTTCCCAGTATGCCTTGAACCCCCACAATAGGACGAAAGCGAACGGAATCATTAAGAGCCCGGAATTGGTATGGATCGAACGATGCGCCGCATCGCTTGGAAACCACGTGTACATCACGCCGATTGCAGTGATCCGGACCGCGTTGACAAAGATTGCTAAGGGGATCGACACCGCCATCAGGACGATCCGGTCGACCCAACCGCGACGCATCATGGCGGCCCAGAAGAACGCCAATGCAATCACACCCATAAAAATCCGCATTCCTGAACAGGCCGCTGCGACTTCCAGCGGCTGGTCGCCCAACCAAATCACATGGCCTTCGGCCACCGCGGGGAATCCGACCACACGCAAGAACACGGTGCTAAGATGCGTCGCGAATCCTTGAAGTTTCCAGCTGAGTAAACTTTCTGCCTGATAGGGCATCGGGATCATCAAGAACAGAAACGCCACGGCGGGCAGACTCCAACGCAATGCCGCCGGACCTGCCAGCAGCCAGATCGCGCCGGCGACCATCGGCAGGATCGACCAGCCGTCCAGAAAATCGGCGAATACCACTCGGCTGGCAATTCGCATGACGATCGCAAACGCCATCAATCCAAGTCCGATCCAGCTCAGTTCCGAGCGAATGCCGGGAAACGAATCCCGCCGATGCCAGCACAACATGGCGGCAAGCGGAACGACTAAGTATCCGTGGGAATAGTCGGGTTCGTTACGCCACGCATCCTCTGCCCAGGCGAGCGTTGGCCAATACGCGTAAATCAACGCGATGACGAAAGCCAACAGACCCACCACGATGCTTGCGCCCAACGGGACTTTGTCCAGTGGTATCAGCTTTTCCTGTCTTGACTTTCGTGTCGAACGAGACTTTGCACCGGACTCAGCAGCATTGGCATGCGCCATGGCCGCTGGGTGCAATCGTTTGACTCGACGTTTCTTTTTACCAGCCAATGAGATCCCTCAGCTCACGTTCGGTGTGATGGACAAGTGTTCATAATCAAAGGAGCTCCGTGAGGCTAGGTGACGGCATCCAGGACAAGTAACGTGGTTTTGATTGCTTGGTGGACCGTTGTCATCCCTAACGTGGCCGTATTTCATGCGAAATGCGGGGCGGTCGACAACCGCCCAGGCTAGCCGCCCCTTCCTAGCCCGTCAACGAATTTGGCTCTTTCGAGTCACTGAATTTCTGATGCTGCGACGAGTGAATGCCGGATAAACGGCATTCAGGCCGCTCTGGCCAATGCATTGATCTTTCATTCGCAACCACATCATATATTTGTACACGTCGTCAACGAACCATCAGCCCAGTGTGCGGCATCTCTAAACAGCCTCATAGAGGGTGTTCAAACGAAGCGTCCGTCCTTCGAAGGACTATCTTTCGCAGCGAATCGAAGGCTGGCAACCTAAATGCAACTGATCCACCCATCTTTCCCAGGATTTCACGACACCAGGATTCGTATTGCTCCGAATGCCCGGTCGCGACATATTTGAGGGTCATGGATCGAAGGATTCGCCAATCGGCGTCTTTTTCGTCCGACGCAAGCGCATGGAGCGCTATTGCGAAGCAGTCAATCTCGATGGATCGATTTGAAATGGCATCTAAAAATTTTGATCCCGCCTATTGGGACGCGCCCGCGTGGACGCTGTCCATTGAGAGACGTTCAGCACGATCAAAGAGCCGGACGCTGAGTCCGGACCGGCCATTTGTGCTGATCGGATCGGCCGAGCACTGTGATATTCGCTTGAACGAACCGCAGATGCCGCCGGTTGCCTATATCGCGTGTTGTCTACCCGACGGCGTGGAAGTCTGGCCCACCTGCGCGATCGCCTTCCCGCGGTGGGGACTGGTTCGTTCTGGGCAAGATATCGTGATCGGGCAAACCAAGATCGTCATCAACCAGCTGCCAAGCGACCAAACGCCAAACCAACAGGTGACAAACCTACAGGTACCCGTGCGCACACGTACGTGTCCCGCTGGTGCGAAGTCCTCACCGGTAAACTTGCCGATCCATGTCTACTGGAGCGATAAGTCAAAGGCATGTCAGCTAAAGCGCGCTGTGACGATCATGGGGCGCGACCAGCCCAGCGTGCTCCGTTTGAAAGGGCAATGCCTTGATCAATGCGATCATGCACTGGTCGCGGTCGGGGAACGCCTATGGCTGATCGACGTCTCGTCCGCTTCGGCTGCGGAAAACGATCCGGCCCCTATCAGTGCCGAATTAAAACGTCCCGGCGAAGCAGGACAGATCGGCAGCGTGCTGATTGCCCTGGGTAGTCGCGACCGGCAATCGGCCCATGATCGTGCCGAATTTAACGACATCGAAAAGCTGGACATCAAATACGTGGCCGAGCGAAAACCTGCCATCATCCATGCCTTTAAGGCCAGTTTGAATCAGGCCGGCGAAGTGATGTCGACGACCGCCGGCACCGAAACCTACAAGGCCGAACGATTCACACCGGCCCAAATTGATCCCGGCCTGAAATCGCCAACCGACGAACAACCGCAATCTTTCCCAACGGATGGCTCACACCAGACGATCGAATTCCCGGCATCACCGCGCCACATGGAACACCGCGAAGAAGAATTGCGGCGTGAACTGGAATCGGATCAACTTGCCGCGCATGTGACCGATCGATTGGTCAACATGAGCCAGCGGCGAGTTACGAAAACGCGAGGACTGCTGACATCCATTCTCAGTCGCGTGCTGCCCGCCGATTCGCAAGCGGCTTGAACCGTACACACAATGCTCAGCAACTTGCACCTGAGCAACACTCGGCCTTGCATAACTCCGAATGTGTGCTGACGCGCGGCCTAAGACGTCAGCACACCACTGATCGCCGCCGATGCCAGCCCTCCCTCGACACACGCCGTGGCCGAGATCTGACGGTCGCGTTGCAGAATGCGACGGAAGTAATCACGCGTATCGCCATCCCAATGATAGGGCGACAATTCTTTGCTCGGAATCGGAGTCCCGAAGTATTGGTCGCGCAATTCCTCGCTAATGTGTTCTTCCAAATCCAGATACAGGGCAACCGCGGGATTGCCTTGCGCGTAGGGGCATTCCGAGACGTCGCCAAACTTTTGGAAACCGAGCGCGCGGGTGTAAAACCGAGCGTGCCGCGGATGCGTCGCCACGACCAAAACGTCGATCCCACGAACCAAAGCGACTTGCGCCAACAGGCGAGTCATCTGGCGGAAGTTATCAATAAATCGAACGGGTGACTTACGGCGGTCGGCCAGACAACCGACTTCGGCGATTCGCGATCCACGCTCGCGCAGCCCGTTGACTTGCTCGGGATACATCGACTGCATTGGGATCCCTAAAAAACCATCGCCCACCAACGAGATTGTCGAAACGACTTCATCGCCGAGCTTCGACACAACCACTTCCGTCGTTGGCAACATGTGGTACGGCGTGATCCGAATGCCACTTGGCCGCGGTGCTTCCAAGCCCGCATCCAAATAGGCTTGATAAAGTAGCGAGAAGGCGCCACTGAGATCATCACGCGACCGCGCCAGAGAGATGCCCGGCGCACTTCGCTTCGATTTCGTCGCATCCGAAGCCTTGGCAAACGCGACCGCGTTGCCAACGGATGTGGCCGAATCTGTGCCCAGCATCGAGGAGACTCTTGGAAACGGAGGAGACAAGTCGCGTCGGAGTCTGCGCAAGCAGCACATCGAACACGCGTGCGATTGGTTCCCCCGAACTAAAAGACGGAGTGAAGGAGTCCGTCTGCTGAAACCTATGTCAACGTGTGAAGCCCGGCCGATGATCAGGGTGATCAATGCATGTACAGTCCCTAAAACTGTGCGGGCTGTAGCGACCTTGTCGGTTGTGCCGATGACTATGCCCACATCGAAGCAATTCGACGTCGCAGGGGTTTGTCATCCCCCGCGGCGTTGTGACAAAGAGGTGCACCCAAACCGTCGATGCCACTGGCCATCCGACGTCCGGTCACACCGTTTTTGAGAATTGCGGTGGCCCGATGGCGGACGCCTCACGCCGACGCTCCGGTCGAACCGATCAGACAAAGTGTGGCGCTCTGGATGTGCGTGCGGTCTGGGAAGGAATCCCGAGATAGAAATCCTTTCATCGGACAAGGCGAGATGACCGACGACAAGCAGCGACGCCCGGACCTGCAAGCCGATCCGCGAATCGCCGACGACGGCGAGCATGCTCGAACGACAGATCGCAGCGACCTGGCCGGACGCAAAAACCTGGCGGGCCGCAATAGCCTGGCGAGCCGCAGGGCGACAGTGGTGTTGGGCGGAGGGGGCGCACGTGGCTTGGCTCACCTGGGCGCAATCCAGGCGATCAAAGAAGCCGGGTTACAGATCGAGAGAGTTGTCGGCGTCAGCATCGGCGCGCTTGCCGGCGCGATGTGCGGTGCCCAACCAGACATCCATGCCGTGCAAGACGAAGTCATTTCGCTGCTGACCTCGGCTTCCTTTCGGCGTCATCAGGCCCAGTTTTTTGGCGCGGCTCGCACCGACGCCGCCGCGCAAAAGCACGATACCCGTCGTGCGGGAACACGTTGGTATCGTCGCGTTCGGCGAGTCGTCACTGCGCGTAACGGAATCGCGCGGGCCGCGCGTGGATCCTCGGCACTGCCAGCCAAAGTTCTCAAAGAGTTGGTCAATGCGCTTGTTCCGGACGTGGCGATCGAGGAACTGCGATTTCCGCTAAGCATTGTCACCGTCGATCTATTGAGCGGTCGCCGCGTCGTCATTGATTCGGGTTCGGCCCGCGATGCTGTTCAGGCATCGGCATCGATCCCAGGGGTTTTCCCTCCCGTGCGAACCGGCGAAATGTTGCTAGCCGACATCGGTGTGATCGATTCATTGCCGACCGTCGTCGCTCATGCCTTTGGCCCATCACTGACAATCGCCGTCGATGTCGGCCAGAACTTTCAACCGGTGCCGCGGTGCGATTCGGCGATCGATGCGATCCTGCGCGTGCAAAGCATCGCAGAACAAGAATTGCGCCGCAGTTCGTTAGCACTCGCCGATATCGTCCTTCGCCCTAACGTGCAAAACGCATGGTTCGACTTTAGCAATCCAGAAGAAGTGATTCGTGATAGTTATCATGTGGTGTCCCAGCAATTAGCTGCGATTCACACTGATGCGCGACCGATATCCGATCCGTTGTCCCCACCAACCAATCTCGCGCCAACCAACCTCGCGCCCCCGATTTCGTCAAAGCCGATTTCGCCGACACTTGGCGTCTCGCCGTCGGATCCGTCAGTTGCTTTGAACGCGACTTAAACGATCAATACCGGCTTTGATTGATTCGGAGACTTTCTCGGCCGAAACGACGGCGGATTCCAATAGCGGAACGCCGCGACTGGCCCACGAACCACAGAACCAGATTCGTCGTCCCGGTTCGGCGTGCCATTGGTCAAGTTGGTCCAACGCCGCTAACGACTGAAAATTGACGACCGATCGACACAACTTCGTCGATCGCACCACCTTCGCCGGATCGATCGTGCCCACGTCACCGATGGTTTGAAAGACGGGATGTCGGAATTTCCAATTTCCGTAAAAACGATTGAGCCAGACGGTACACGACGCAGCTTGATGGCTCGGTTCGGTCAGCATGTTGAATGTGGACCAATGCGATTTTCGTTTTGGCATCAACCGTGGATCGTCATGCACACAGACCGAAACGTTGTCGTAGCGAATCGAGCCAAGGATCGCTCGCTGACGCGCGTCAGGATTCTCAAGCAGAGAAAGCGCCGTGTCGGCTTGCGTCGCCAAGACGACGTGATCAAAGAGCAACCGTCGTCCGTCATCAAGTCGAACTTCGACGCCGTCCGATTCGCACGAGTCACTGCGTGCAGATGAAGCGTTGTCACGTTCGTTGACCTGGACAGCAACCGAATCGACACGGGTGTTATGCAAGACACGAATCTTACCACGCAATAATCGCCTCGCCACATCCGCGGTTCCCAGTCGCGTGCGCTGCAACTTGCCAGGCCGGACCAAATTCGACAACGTCCGCAGCACCGTGTGCGCCGGATACGAATCCAGGCTTGCGTACTGACATGTGCAAACCGTCGATGCGAGAGTCGGATACAAGAACCGATAAACGAAATCATCGGAGAAATCATGCCTGCGCAAATAATCGCCCAAGGTTTGTTGAGAGGACGGGTGATCGGATCCCGCATGCAGGTCCGAGGTTCCGACGCGGAAGAATTTCATGGCTTGCAAACGAATTCGACGGCCAGTTCGGGACAGCATTTGACTGGTCATCTGCCCCGGACGTGTTGCATCATCGTTTCGCAAATAACTGTATGGCTCTCCATCGTGCTTACGCTCTTCGATCACGCTAAAGGACTGCGAGGCGTTGACGGGTACATACCGAACGCCAATTTCGTCATACAAACGCGTTAGATTCGGCCACTGTGCGTCGTTGAACATTCGGGAGGGGACGTCAACTGTCACCTGGTGTCCCTGGTGATTGATTTCGACTCGATGGGCATCGATCCCTGCACGCGGTTGCCCGTCCAGCAGCGTCACCTCGCCAATCCGGTCGCGATGGATGCGATACGCGGCGGTCAATCCAGCGATACCGCTGCCGATGATGGCGATCTTCATGAATGTCGGGTTGGGTGAGACGCGAGACGTTCAGTTCGTTATTATCGACCGCTGGCAAGCACGTTCGCAAAATTTGCGATTTACGCCGCTGATTTCCGATCGTTGCCGAAATGTCTGAGTTAGGCTTTCGAGAGCCACAACCCCAGCGACGGCGTCAAGTTTGGCAACGCGTGGATGACCAGGAAACGCGGATTTCCGTTGTCCTAAGAACACGGATGTTCGCTTTCCAGAGAACGCGAATTTCCAGAAACTTTGCGAGGCGGTACGGGGTGAATGCTGCCTAACCCGCGACGACCTCATTCAACCGGATCGAAGACACGTCATGAATCGCTATCGAATGCGGTTTGCGCCACAGGTTTGGACGCCAAAGCTTAACGCGACGCTCGTCAAATGGCTGCGCCCCCTTCGCATCCGCCAACAGTACCGTGAAGTCCGCATCGATACGGTCGATGTTGCCGGGCAACATCATTTGCGGCATGCCCTTGATCAAGGCGATGGCGTCATGATCATGCCGAATCACTCCAGTCACGCGGACCCATACGTCATCTATTCGGCAGCCGATGACGTCGGAACCCCGCTGCACGTGATGGCAACGTGGCATGTCTTTCATGGCAAATCTCGTGTCGTGCAGTGGGCCTTGCAGCGGCATGGATGTTTTAGCGTGGACCGAGAGGCGAACGATATTCGGGCGTTTCGCTTGGCCACGGAAATTTTACGAGACGAGCGAGCACCGTTGGTCATTTTCCCCGAAGGCGAAATCTATCACTGCAACGAACGCGTGACTCCGTTTCGAGAAGGCGCCGCCGCGATCGCCGTCGCCGCAGCGCGCAAAGCCAAACGAAAGATCGTTTGCATTCCCTGTGCGATGACGTACCGCTACGAAGAGGACCCCTCACCGATGCTCTTGTCGACGATGGGCGAGTTAGAAGAAGCGATATTTTGGCGACGACAAGACGACAAGCCGCTTGACGAACGAATCTATCGTTTCGCCGAAGCTCTGCTTGCCGTGAAAGAACTGGAATACTTTGAAGTCACGAAAAACGGCCCGCTGCCCGATCGCATTCGAGCCCTGAGTGATCGCATCTTAAGTCAGGTGGAACAGCGGCATGCTCTTGATGGATCGGCGTCCTCGATCCCCGAACGGGTGAAAGCGGCTCGTCGCGAGATCATTACAAAGCGAGACGCGGCCGAAGAAACAGGCCAGTCGACGGACTCGCTTGATCACGATTTAGAAGATTTATTCTTGGTCGTGCAATCCTTCAGCTATCCCGGCGATTATGTTGTCGAAAAGCCAACGATCGAACGACTCGCCGAGACGCTTGATAAGTTCGAAGAAGATGTGCTGAAACGCATGACTGCAACCATCAAGGCAAAACGGCGCGCCAAAGTTCAGCTCGGCGAACCCATCGAAGTCATCGGCGATAAAAAGATAAAGGGCCAAACGTCGATGCTAACCAGTCAAGTCGAGGCATCGGTCCAAGCCATGTTGGATCACGCTTAGGTGAAAACGGTACTGACGTTATTGTCGCCTTCGATCCGCGATCGACTTGTCGGTGTGATCGATGTCAAACAGGGACAGGCGGTACACGCGGTCGCCGGACAAAGGCATCTGTATCGCCCCGTTGCGGCCACCACAGGCGACGCGATTCAACTGGCGCGGCGCTATCACGAAATCGGGCTGCGACGAATCTATCTTGCCGATCTGGATGCGATTCAGCACTCAGAGCCACCAAGCCCTGTTGTCGAGCGTTTACTTGGCCATCGATTTTCGTTTGATGAAGTCATCATTGACGCAGGTTGGTCGACGTTTGCAAATCATGATGCGTTAACGCAATTCGACAGTGTTAGCGAAGCCGCAATCCGCTGGGTGATCAGCACCGAGTCGGCTGATTCTCTATACGCGATTCGCAAAGCCTGCGACGTGGTCAGCGCCGACCGATTGGTTTTAGGTTTGGACTATCGAAACGGACAACTGACGCAGCATGGCGATGCCAAGGAAGCCGATTGGATCAAAGAGTCAGCCGCAACGGGCATCGGCCGAGTCATCGCGCTGGATTTAGCAGATGTGGGAACCGGTTCCGGAGGATCCACCGGAAAACTCTGCCGTCGCATTCGCCAAAGTTGGCCGGACGTGAACATTTATGCCGGTGGTGGCATCCGTGATGCACGCGATGTCGAACGACTCGTCGAAAATGGTTGCGACTTTTGTTTGATTGCCACGGCCTTGCATGACGTCGTTCGCACCTGAACCGAATCGCATCTGAAACGAATCGCATCTGAAACGAATCGCATCTGAAGAGAATCAAACCGGGAGTCACGGAAGTTTGCACATTCATGATTTGATTTACGAGCGTCACAAACACCGCCGCAAGAACGCGTCGATAACGATGAGTACAGACTACCCAATCCCTACGAACCGTGATCTTGCGGAGAGACGACTTGCTTTGACACTTGCGTTAACGTCGAATGTGGTTCGCTGATATCCATTACTCGATACCGGTTTAACAAGATGATCTGCTTTCGAATGTTTGCCCTCTCTCTGTTCGTGCTAGTCGGGTCTGCTTGCGGTCCGGCGTCACGATCGCATGCCGATGAATCTCGGCCCAATGTGATCTTTATTATGGCCGACGACGCTGGGATCGGCGATTTTGGATGTTACGGCGGAAAGATCATTCACACACCGAACGTGGATCGCATGGCTCGCGACGGCTTGCGATTCACGCAGCACTACAGCGGCAGCACCGTTTGTGCCCCTTCACGAAGCGTGCTGATGACAGGACAACACACCGGTCACACGCGGGTGCGGGGCAACGGACGGGGGCATCTGTTGAAGGAAGACGTGACCGTTGCCGAATTGATGAAAGACGCGGGATATGTCACCGGCGCCGCCGGCAAATGGGGTCTCGGCAGTGCGACGGACGAAGGTGCCCCGTGGGATCAGGGGTTTGACCTGTTCTTTGGATATCTCGATCAGAGAAACGCCCATCACTATTATCCCGAGTTCTTATGGCGCAGCGGCGTCAAAGAAACCTTCCCTGGCAATCCGACCAAGCGTACCCATTACAGTCACGATCTGTTCACGCAGGAGGCGTTGGCTTTCATTCGTCGACACCATCGCGAGCCGTTCTTTCTGTACATGCCTTACACGGTGCCGCACGTTGATCTTGATGTGCCAGATGATTCCAAAGCGCCGTATCTCGGCAAGCTGGAACCCGAAACGCCGTACGGCACGCCCGGTGGACAACATTACCGCCACGAAAAACATCCTCATGCGACTTTTGCCGGGATGATCTCGCGTCTTGATGGCGACGTCGGAAAAATATTGCAGCTCTTGGACGAGTTGCAGATCAGCGAAAACACGCTTGTATTCTTCACGAGCGACAACGGCGCAACGTCGGCCGGTGGCGCCGATCCGCATTTCTTTGACAGCAACGGCCCTTATCGCGGCGTCAAGCGCGATCTATACGAAGGCGGCATCATCACGCCAATGATCGCACGCTGGCCGGGCAAAATCGCCGCTGGCTCGACGACCGACCACCTTTCCGGATTCCAAGATTTCTTGCCGACGATGGTCGAACTGGTCGGCGGAAAGATGCCAGAGAACATCGATGGTATCAGCATGCTACCGACGCTGATGGGAAATACGGACGAGCAGAAGAAACACGATTATCTGTACTGGGAATTCGGCGAACTGGGCAGCATGCGGGCGCTGCGTCATGGGAAATGGAAGTTGGTGCAGCGTGACCTGAAGAAAAAACAATCCCTGCCGGTCGAGCTTTACAACTTACAAAAAGACCCCGCCGAAACGACGGACCTGGCAGAGAACAACACAAAGGTCCTCAAGCGATTGACGAAAATCATGGACAGTGCACGAACGACAAACGAGGTGTTCCCGCTGTTCTATGACGAGTTGCCCAAGGACTGATCGGCCCGGAAGCAGACGTGATTGCCGCCACTCGCGATCGGCGACTGACCAGTGCTCACGAAAAGCCAGTGCTCACGAAAAGCCAGTGCTCATCGATAAGCCGGCGACGGGGGACGACCTACTCGTTTTCAAGTGGTTGACGCAGTGAGGCCACTTGGCGGTCGTTGATGACCGATTCGTCAATCAGATCGAGTTCGCGAAGGATTTTGAGCGCCGGTTCAACGCGAAAGTCGACTTCGATTTCGATGGCTTCGCGGATGATTCGTTCACAACGCCGACGAAGTTTTCGATGACTGATCGGTTCATCGCTTGCAGCCAACGCAAAGTAGGCCAGGATCGCTTCGGAAAAACTTTGACGGTGTGCTTGTTGAATGATTCGATAGCCGACGCCTGCGTTGGCATCCAACTTTTGAAAGTACAGGTTTCGCGTCAGGTTCAACAGATAGCGGTTCTTCGCTTGAAAGTAGCTGAACACGCTGCGGATGATATAGCCCAGCGCGGCAAGAATCAGGCCGGCCAAGACGGCACTGGAATAGATCGTCACCGCAGCAAAGATCAACAGGAACCGCCACAACTTTTGAATCGAGATAACCAGGCCGCCCAATGTCGGCACAAAAATCTTCGCTCGATCCACACCGCTAAGTTTCACGCTTGTCCCTGGCAACAACATGTCGACATCTTGTTTGGGAATGTTTTTGAACATCCTCAGGTGAACCGACGATGCGCTCAGTTCTTCGCCGCGCTGATAGTCTTCCTTTAAACTGAAAATGACCACCATGCGTTGATAGATCGGGACGTCGACCATTTCGTTTCGATACAGCTTTCGCAAACGTCGGCGGACACGCGTGCCAATGATGTCGCCTCGGCAATAAACCACCAAGTGGCTGAACAAATCAAAGTCGACATGCAGCGGAACGCCCCACATGCTGGCGACGCCGACACATTCGGCGATGTCATCGTGGTCAAGTTTTCGATAGCCGGCGGTTCCTAGGAGCGTCTCGCACAATTCGATCACGCCGGAAGTCCGATCGACCGCGGCAATCTTTTCAATCCCGACAGGCACGTTACTGTCAACGTCAGGGTCGATGGCCGCATACCGTTTAGAAAACTCGGTGTGGTGTGTAGCCGCGCGCTGATAAAGTAGATTGTTGATCCGCTGGGCAATCGAATCGAGCGACGGCCTGATCGCCCGCGAACTTTGTCCCGAAGCATTCGGCCCCTGGGAAAGTTCAGGACGCTGCTGAAGATACGCAACCAGGTCGCTCGTTTCGATCGGAATGAACGGCTCGACCGACCAATGCGACGGACGATCGCTGATGAACCCCGATGTGGCTGCATCGGTGATCGAACGAGTCAGTGGGCCTGAACCTTCGGCTGAGACACCCGAGAATATCCGTTCGGTAAACGATTCCGACACGACCGCGATTTCACCTTATTTGCGTGACCTTTGAATGATCGAATCAAAATCATCTCAACGCCCATCCGTTTTGGCGATCGCCTTGGACATGGATGGTTTGCTGTTTGATACCGAACGATTGTACTGGCAGGTAGGTGACACGATTCTGCAGCGGCGCGGCCACCGGTTTTCGTCTGAGCTGCAACAGAGAATGATGGGCCGAATCGGACTCTCGGCCGTACAGCAGATGATTGATTTTCACGGACTCGACGACTCGCCGCAATCGATACTCGATGAGTCCGACGAATTGTACGGCGAATTATTGGCGTCTGGATTGCAACCGATGCCGGGGCTGCACCGTTGGATCGAAAAACTGCAAGCCTCGGGCCTGCCCTTCGCATTGACGACCAGCAGTCGGCGAAAGTTCGTGGACGTGATTTTTGCCGAGATTCCCTGGCGAGACGCTCTGTCGTTCATGTTGACCGGTGACGACGTGGTCAATGGCAAGCCACATCCGGAAATGTATAACACCGCCGCTTCGAATTTCGCCGTTCCATCGGACGCCATGCTTGTCCTGGAAGATAGCGGCAATGGTTGCGCATCCGCAGTCGCAGCCGGGGCCCAGGTGGTCGCGATTCCCAGCGAGCATACCCGAGGACAAGACTTCACCGGCGCGGTCTTGGTGGCCGATTCGCTGACCGACGCGCGGTTGTGGGAAATGATCGGCGCTGCGTAGCCGCACATTGCGACATCGCGTTGCCGCTAATCACTTCCGTGATCGGCCCACCACTTTTGCGCCTCATCGACCGACCATGGGTACTTGTCGCGAAGCCGATCAATGGCCTCGGCCAATTGCTCAATTGACTCGAATCGGTCGTCTGCGTTTTTTGCCATGCACCGTTTGACCAAATCATTGACATCCGCGGGAACAGGCTGGTCACGGTGCGTTGCGATTTCAATCGGCTGTTCACTTAGCACCATCGCGAATAGCGACTCTGGATCACATTCCAGGTATGGCGGGCGTCCGGACAACAAGAAATATGCGACGCAGCCGACCGAATACAAGTCGCTGCGCGGGTCCATTCCCGCAGGGTTGCGATAGCGTTCCGGGGCCATGTACATCGGCGTACCGGCCCAGACCGTTTCGGCCGTCTGGTACGAGTTCGCTTCGGGGGCCTGCGCCTTGGCCAGTCCAAAGTCGAAGACAACGGCCCAGTCACCAAATGTTGCATCGAACGACAACATGACGTTTTGAGGTTTGACGTCGCGATGCAAAAGTCCGCGTGAATGGGCTTCGCCCAGCGAGTCGCAAATCTGGCGGAGGATGGTCAGCGCTCGACCGTACGGTTGGAATCCGCCACGCCCGACGACTTCGTACAGTGTGATCCCTTTCAGAAACTCCATCACACAATACGCTTCGCCCTCGGTTCCCACACCGTAGTCATAGATCATCACGGTGTGCGGACTGCTAAGCGATGCGGCCAACTTAGCTTCGCGATCAAAACGCAAGCGATCCTCGTTGCCGTTGCGATCGCCGCGCAGCACTTTCAGTGCGGTGTCGCGTCCGAGTTGACGGTGCTTTGCGCGATAAACCACTCCCATGCCACCTCGGCCCAACTCACCCATCAAATCATAACGGTTCAGCGGGTGAATGGCCGCATGGGCGCGCGACGACTGCTTGGCGATCTGTGACGCGGCGGCCAACGCCGATAGCGACAGCACGGTACCCAATAGCATGAATCCGTATCGAACGAATCGTGCCGGTGCGAACGCGATATCGGCTTGTCGCTCGATGACGACACCGATTTTCCAGGTCGGGTTCCACCGCCAGGCACCCACCACAGGCACGCCGGCATAGTTGTTGTAAGGAGTGACACGAACGTCGGCATTACCGGTGGAAACGTCGGCGGCGGCATACGTCAGCGGTTGAGCGGTGCGGCGAATGCGGCCGATGTTGCTTGGATTCAATTCCGTCCCCGGATCGCTGATCCGCAGCCCCGCCGCGATCTCGTCGACGGGCAATTCCAATCCGACACGTTTGGCGCGTGCCATCGCATGTGGGCTGTTGGTGACCATGATGCCGTTGCGATTAACCGCGTACGCATCCAGCCCACCCGCGGCGGAGGCCTCGGCGAACATGCGGTCAAATTCGGGGAACATTTCGATGCCACGGACCAACAGGCACGCGATGATTTTTTGGTCGTCCGAAAGCACCGGAACAAGCACCGCCATGACCGGCAGGGTGGTTTCCGGGACGAACCCGTTATCTGCGTCAACGAGTCGTTCGGGGCCATACAGCACCGTTTCACCTCGCATCACCCGAGCCAGATTGGATGCACCTTCGGGCGCGATCGATTTCCCCACATCGGGCTGACCTTCGCTCCAACTTGCCAACGTTGTGCCGGCACGGTCCCAGACGACGAACTTGATGTCGTCGCGACCGGACAATTCCTTCATTTGATTGTGGATTCGGACGGATTGTTCGGAATTGCGAAGCGCTTCGCGTGGATCGTCTTGTCGACCGATGGCGACGAGTTCGGTGATCGATTGCCGAATGGCTGGCTGTCGCGACCACGACTGGACCAACTGTGACTGTCCATCGATGTACCGCTCGGTGGCCAGCGTGATACTGTCGGCGACACCCGCCAGTTCGTTGTGGATCGATCGACGGATATTGTCGTTTACTTTTGCATAGGTCCACCAACCGACGAGCGCCGTTGGCAACACGGCGGCCAGCCACAGCCATCCCGTATTCCAGCGGCGCGTGCGGCGCATGTGCTGGTGCCAAAGCACCGAGGGCGGCAGCGTTTGTTGTTTTTGCTCGCTGGCACCACGACCGCGACCTTTGGAAACATGCGTTTGCCCCGATCCGTTGCGCGTCGCTTTCCCGCGACCCGTTGAATCACCACGACGTGTCGACGGAGCCTTACCAGGATTGGTTTTCTTCTTGCGTGGTCCGACGGCCGTCTTTCCGCGACTGGTCGAGTGGCTGCTTGATTTGGCGGGCTTGGCCGGCTGCGGTCTCGCCGGCGGGATGATGGTCGAACCTGCCGCGACCGGATATTGCACGGGCTTGGCTTGCTCGCCTTCGCGTTGAGCGAATTCCGAATCATGTTCGTCGAGCAGCGAAAGGACTTCGCGAAAGAGTTGCTCGTCGTCGCCGGTTTGTTTGCGCAGAAAAGATTGCTGTTCTTCCGAGGGCAATTCTTCGGTCGCAAGGAAAAGCTCTCGGATGCGAGCGTACCGCGCTGCGTCCATCAATCGCTCGCATCCTGGGGCGAATTGTCAGCGCGATCGGAATCGTCGTCGCTTTTTGGGGTCTGCATCTCGACTTGTGGTGTCGCCGCGGGTGCGACCTGCGTGGACTCGACGCTGACATCGCCAAAGGCGGTATCGCCGGCAGCGGCTTCTGCGTCGTTTCGCAACTCGCGCCGCATCCACGCTCGTGCCATCGCCCATTCCTTTTCGACCGTGCGAAGTCCGAGTGCCATTTCACCGGCAATTTCACGCATGGTCATGCCGCCAAAAAAACGCAGCTCGACAATTTTTGCTTGCCGCGGACTTAACGTCATCAGCGTGTCCAGCAAATCGTCGAGCGCCACCACGTCGCTGTCACGACTCAGTTCGAATGTGACCTCGTCGGTCAGCAGCCGACGATCCCAACCGCCGCCCCGTTTCTGCGAGTGAACTTTGCGGGCGTGGTCGACCAAAATTCGTCGCATGACGGTCGCACCGATGGCAAAGAAGTGCGTCTTTCCTTGCCAATTGATGCGCGACTGGTCCACCATCCGCATGTACGCTTGATGGACCAAAGAGGAAGAACTGAGACGGTTTCGCAGCGGCTCGTTCTGCAGGAACTTTCCGGCCAACCGCCGCAAGTCGTCATACAGAGCCGTGAACAGCCGATCGGTTTCACCCACTTCGCCGTCACAGCTTCGCGATAGGATTTCCGTGATCGAACTCATTTACGCTTTTTCTTTGTCTCTGTTGCTTTGCCGCTGTTTGATCGGTAAGCCGATTGTCGGCTCACGAATCATTGAACCACCACTCGGCCCCCCAAGTTGGCTTGCGCCGGGGATCGCGATGCCCGCCTTCATCACACTGGATATATCATAACGTGCCATCCCGGCGGAGGGTAACTTCCTTGGCCAACTTCAACGTATTCGCGTGAATATCGACGATGTCATCGATCGATTCGGCATAGCCGCCGGCCATGGTGACGGCGACGGGGTACCCCCGTTGCTGGGCCCAATTGAAAACGGCCCCGTCACGTCGGGCAAGCCCGCGTTTGCTTAATTTCAGTCGTCCTAGCCGATCTTCACGGTAAGGGTCCGCACCGGCCAGGTAAATGACCAAATCAAAGGCTGGCCCCGTTTCGCACGCCTGATCAAGCTTGGCTAGCGCATCTTGAAGCGCCCCGAGGTAAGTTTCGTCGCCCGATCCGTCGGGCAAGCTGATGTCTAAGTCACTTGGCATTTTGCGCAGCGGAAAGTTCTTTTCCCCGTGCAATGAAAACGTGAACGTGCTGGGATCACCCGCCAAGATCGACGCGGTTCCGTTGCCCTGGTGTACATCGAGGTCAATCACACAGGCGCGACGAATCAACCGATCTCGTTGAAGCGTCCGGATGGCCACGGCAGCGTCATTAAAAACACAATATCCCTCGCCCGCATCGGCAAACGCGTGATGCGTACCACCGGCCAAGTTACAAGCAATGCCATCGGTTATCGCCGCCCGCGCCGCAGCGATCGTTGCACCTGTGCTGCGACGCGAACGCTGTACCATTTTTTCTGACCATGGGAACCCGATGCGGCGAATCTCTTGATCACTAAGCGTTCCCGTTTTCACCGCATCGAGGTATCGCGACGCGTGACAAAGCAACAGTTCGTCATCCGTCGCCGCAGCCGGAACCAACAAAACGTCGTCGGCGTGATCGGGACTCGACGCGACTCGCGCGCGGAGTCGACGATACTTGTCCATCGGAAACCGATGCGACGGGGGCAGCGGAAGTTCGAAATGGTCGGTGTAGAAAAGGCGCAAGTGGATCACCGGTCGCCAACGATAAGAACAGAACCCGAACTTAACGTATCGTTGTCACGGCGAAACGTACAGCACTCGATCCGGTGCCATTACGATCAGATAGTGATTGGTTGCGTCGGTAATTTCTACCGATCGCTGTTCACCCGCAGCGATTGTCTGACCTGAAAATCCCAAGGGCTGTAGCTGAATCTGGTAACGGCCACACGGAAGCTCAGCCCTCAGCACTTGAACTTCGCGTGGCAACATCCCCCAACAACGAGTGTCTGCTTTCTCGGTGCTCGACCAAGCCGAGGCGGCCGCGAAATGAAACAAGGATCCGGCCGTCCCCGTCAAACCCAATGAGTCGCGAGCTTTGGCAACCGCGGTTTCCTTAGTGACGCGTCGCAGCACCGCCCTGGCGATGGTCCACGGCATTTCGGCATCGGATTGATCAATGGCCAGCCGACCGACGTCGGTCAGTGTTTGCGTGGCACCGAACAATTCACCATCGATGTGCACACCGACGGCCGAGATTTCGCTCGCGGGAATCGTTACCTTGGGAACCTTGACCGACGCGATGTTGCCTAGCGCGATCGCGCGGTTGTTGCGATCGGATCGACCGTTATTGCTGTCGTCATTCGTTTCGACGTTCAGCAGCGCCGATGCGATTTGCAGCGCCGCCGTTGTCGTCGGCGCGGTCGTCTCCTGTAACACCGGACCGCGTCCAACGCACGCCAGCACATACAACACACCATGCCCCGGTGCACTGTGGGCGCCGCCGCTTGCCCGTGCGATATCTGCCGCCGCGGGGACAAACCCTGGCTGCAACGAGCTGACCAATTGATACGCCCGCCCGGCATCATCAAAATCGTGATGCGTCGCCTCGCGCAGAATGCCTCGCAGGTAAGGCGCCACTGCGATGGGCTGGTAAAGTTCGCTGACGTTGGCGATGCCGCGCTCGGACGCGTCTTCGGCCAACTCGTTTTGCTTCATCGTCGCTTGCAGCGTATAGGCTTCGGCGTCCGTACCATCGCCGGCTAATGAACAGACCGCCAGCATGGCACGGATCATCACCTGTTCATAACCGGCCGGCCGGAAAGCTCGAGCGGTGTCATCGGAAATGATCGAAGCCGCTTCGCGCAGCGGTGAAATATCGGGCTGGGCGTCGAATCGATCCCGCAGCTTGCGTAGTCGTTGCTCTGCCGCACGAGCATCGCTGGCAGACAGCTCGACCAGTGCCAGATCGAGTTCAGCCGCGTCAGCGTAGCGATCGTTCTTTTCGGCCAGCGTGATCAGAGTTTCGCGAGCCGCTGAAACGTCGCCGACCGCGAATGACTGACGCGCCGTCGCCAACGTGGGCCTGGTTGATGTACACCCGCCGAGCAGCAGGATGCACGCGACCCCGAAAAGCGAACTGCCGAGCCAACTTCCGGGCCAACGGCCGAGCCGAGGCAAGACATCGGCAAGCTCGATTGGTCGAATCATCATCGAATGCGGCCGCACGAGGTCACCGCGATCTCGATTTGCGTCGACACAGGTGCGGTCGATCCACGTATCCGCGGATGTTTTTGAACGGTTCACGCTGAACCAAGGGCGCGTCATCGCACCACTCAACCGTCGGCCTGATCAAAGAAGCCAAAATTCCACCACTTGCCGGCTCGCGTCTTGGAATAGCCTTTTCGAATTTTCGCTGACTCTTTCATCGATTCGCCGGTGTGCAGGTTGACCATTTCCATCGTCAGCACGTAGTCACGCTGACTGGACTTGTTACGGTCGGTCGTTCCGCTGGTGACCACGGCATACAGTAAGTAATCGACCGGCGATCCTTGCCGACCAAGGACGGCTGCGAATTGTTGTCGGTTTTGGGGCAGGTACAACGAATCGGGACGCAAGCGAGTTTCAATCAAAGCGGCATCGACCATCCGCCGGCTGACCCCACGAAAAGTTTCCGCTGAATTGATTTGCGAATCGATTCGCTCGTACAGTTGATCTTTAAAGTCAAGCAGTTCCTCGGCGCTCTTGTTTTCAATTCCAATGAAACACACCGTCGCGGGCCCCGTTACCAGGGACGATCCAATCGCGTGTGGTCCGCCGTCGGTATGTGCCAACGACGCGCCAAGTGAACCAGGGTGAGATTCGAATGCGACCGACTGCACCGGTGGTGGACAACGGCCGAGCAGTTTGGCGACGGCTTCATCGACCAAAGGATTCCACGTCGCAGCACCGGCCGCGTGGCTGCCGACCATGTCCTGGTCGTCGCTGGCCAAAAGGTGTCCGTACTGGTGACTGGCACATCCGGCGGACGCCGACATCACGGCACCGCACAGCAGCGTGCCCCACTTTCGCCTGGTCATCGGTCGGTTCACCGGAATCGTTGAACGACCGCTGGGATCGATCTGCACCGACGCACCTTCGTTCGGTTCGGACTCCGTCGCGATCTCTGTCATGAAGACTCGCTTTGTGACGGAAACTCGATTCGAATCAGATTTACACATCAACGTTGGGTTCCACGAAAGTGATCGGTGGGGGGGCAGGCATCGGCAGGATCACCACCGATCGCTCATAACTTTTGACAGAAATTGACTCAGAAATCCCTTGGCCGGACTTGCTGCACAAAATCGGGTTAGCAAAATGTTCCATCGCTGAGCTAGTGCGGATGCCTGACCCGAGCAACCTCTTGCCGACGTGCGCAAACGCCCCTAGGCAACAAATCCATCGGAATCGACACCACCGGCACGTTGACAAAACCGCGTCGACCAAGAAACTTTCGGTTAGTTCTCAGGTCCGCCAATCCGCCGCAGTTGTCCAATTTGGTCCAAATCGCCAAGATGCGACCCCGAATCCGTCCGAAACTCGCGCATTCGAATTAATCTCGCTAAAGAAATTCCAACAATTCGATATCGCCCGTCGCGGCTAATCGTCGGATTTGCCATCATTCCACCTTCCTGCTCGTCGCACGGATTTGACGAATTGATCTCGTCACCCGTCCGCCCGCACTCTCTGAGACGTTTTTGCCCATGACCTTCATCGAATCTGGTTCCGCCTGCAGCGACGAGATGCCGCCGATGACAATCAGTACGTTCGCACCGCCGACGCCATCACCGGTGAACCCCATTTCGCCCAATCATCCGATTTCGCCCGCGAACCCAATGTCGCCTGCGAACCCCATGTCGCCTGCGAACCCGCCGTCGATCGGCGACGTCCTGTCTGAAGGTACAGCGCGGGGTATCCTCTCGGCCTCGATCGACGCAAGCCCTGCATCGCCAAGCACAAATCCTGTGCCGGGTTCGGGCATCAACATTCCGGATTCAAAGGACAGTACCGGCCACCGCGGGGCGAAACTGATCGACGATCTGGATGATGACGACGACGATGACGACTTGGACGACGATGATGATGCCAGTGACGACGATGCCGGCGCCGATCCCGGTGAGCAACCCGACACAGGATTCGGCGATGACCTGGACGACGACGACGAATTAGATGAGTTCGACGATATCGACGAAGATGATTTCGACGATGACTTTGATGACGATTTCGAAGAAGAACTCGAGGACGATTATGAAATCGAGATCGACGACGAAATCAGCAACGAGTTCGGCCTGAACACTGCCGGCGAACCGGAAGAACCAGAAGACGACGGGCTGGACGACTTTGACGATTTTGAGAACGTGGCACGCTAGAGCATCGAGAAACATGATCGTAGCCGTACTCTCGATTTCTCGCTGAATCGGTACAATCGGCCGAACGAATCATTGTTTCTCCCACTGCCATCCTTGAAATTGACCGCTGATGTCATCGCCGAAGTCCACCAGTCCCTTTCGTGCCCCCAGCGGTAGCCCTCGGTTTCCGCAGCTTGAGGAAGAAGTCCTCGCGTTCTGGGATGAACACGATATCTATCGCGAATCGCTGCGCCGCCGGGCTGATGGTCCGTCATTCGTCTTTTACGAAGGGCCGCCGACCGCGAACGGGATGCCGCACCCTGGCCACTGCTTAACTCGTTCAATCAAAGACGTTTTTCCTCGCTACAAAACGATGCGAGGCTATCGCTGTGAGCGCAAGGCCGGCTGGGACACACACGGTTTGCCCGTCGAAGTGGAAGTGGGCAAAGACCTGGGCATCCACAGCAAAGAAGAAATCGAGGCTTACGGTGTCGAGCCTTTCATCCAGAAATGTCAGCAGAGCGTCTTTCGCTACATGCAGCAGTGGCAAGAGCTCACTCGCCGGCTCGGTTTCTGGGTCGACCTGGACGAAGCCTACGTCACCTATCACCAAAGCTATGTCGAAAGCGTCTGGTGGAGCCTGAAAACCCTGTTCGATCGTGGCCTGCTTTACGAAGGTCACAAGATCGTGTGGTGGTGGGCACAAGGCGGAACGGCGCTTTCCGCGGGCGAAGTCGGCCAAGGCTATCGCGAAGTCGCCGACCCAAGTGTCTATGTGCTGTTCCCGCTTTTGGATCACTCCGGTAACAAGCGGCGGTCATTGGTGGTCTGGACGACCACGCCATGGACATTGCCCAGCAACATGTTCGCCGCGGTACACCCTGATTTGGAATACTCGGTCGTCTTTGACGAGGAACACGATTGCGAACTTGTGATTGCATCGGCACTCGTCGAAACGATCGCAGGAAAACTGAAACGTGAACTCAAGCACGTCGAAACGATCTCGGGGCAATCGTTAATCGGCAGTCGATACGAACCGCCGTTCGATCAGTACAAGAAAAGTCTTGGTGATCCGACCGGTGAACTGATCGACGGTGGAACCGAACACCAATACTGGCGAGTGGTCGCGGCCGATTTTGTGACGACGGAATCGGGCAGCGGAATCGTGCACCAGGCACCCGCCTTTGGCGAAGTGGATCACGAGGTTCTTGTCACCGAAAAAGCTCGTTTCGTCGAGGGACAACGGCCTGATCTCTTGTGCGCGGTTGGCCCGGACGGCAAATTCACCAGCGAATTCGAACCGATGGCCGGCGTGTGGGTTAAAGACGCAGACAAACCCCTGACGCGGACGCTGCGTGACGCGGGGCAACTGTTGTTGCAAGAACAGTACCTGCACGAATACCCGTTCTGCTGGCGCGCCAGCGAAGATCCGTTGATCCAATACCCGCGGCGCAGTTGGTTCATCCGGACCACAAAGTTCCGCGACTTGATGCTAAAGAACAATTCGAAAATCACTTGGCAACCCGAACACATTCGTGACGGACGATTCGGCAATTTCTTGGAATCGAACGTCGATTGGGCGCTGTCGCGCGAACGGTACTGGGGAACCCCTTTGCCGATCTGGGTCTGTCAGGAAACCGGCAAGATGCAAGCGGTCTGCAGTTATGACGAACTGCTTGCCAAGCCCGGTGTTACCGGTACCGAAGTATGGGATCAGGCCAAGGCCGCCAATCCCGAACTGGCCGACGACTTGCGAGTGCATAAACCGTACATCGACGCGGTCACGTATCAGTCGCCGTTTGCAGAGGGTGCGGTCATGCGGCGCGTCCCCGATGTGATCGACTGTTGGTACGACAGCGGTGCGATGCCGTTCGCCCAGTGGGGTTGGCCTCACACCGGCGACGATCGCTTTCAAGATCAATTCCCCGCCGACTTTATCAGCGAAGCGCTCGACCAAACTCGCGGCTGGTTCTATAGCCAACTCGCGATCAGCACGATGTTGTTTGGCGAAGGTTCCTCGATCACGGATTCGGAGGAAGTGGCAACCGAAACCGCGTTTTCCGACGCGGAATATCCGCATCCCTATCGCAACTGCATCGTGTTGGGATTGATGCTCGGCGAAGACGGCAACAAGATGAGCAAGAGTTTGCGGAATTACCGCGAACCGAATGAAATCTTTACCAAATACGGTGCCGACGCGCTGCGCTGGTTCTTCTTTGCCGGTCAACCGCCTTGGACCGCAATCCGATACCGCGAGCAGTCGATCAAGGAATCGATCCCCGAATTTCTGTTGCGAACATGGAACGTGTTCAGTTTCTTTACGATCTATGCCGAGATCGACGGATTTGATCCGTCAATCGCCCAGATCGATGAACAGGTTTCGCCAGAAAGTTTGGCGACCGCGCCGACTTACCGCGATGCCGCTCAGCGCAGCGAGATCGATCGCTGGATCCTTTCGGAATTGAATCAAACGATTGCAACCGTCACCGAGCGGATGGACGTGCTGGACAACTACAACGCATGCCAAGCAATCACTTCCCTGGTCGACGGTCTTAGCAACTGGTATGTCCGCCGCAGCCGCGATCGTTTCTGGGCGGGCGACGTCGACTCGCAAGACAAACACGATGCGTACTGGACCCTGTACGAAACGTTGATCGAACTTTCGAAACTGATCGCTCCGTTCGTGCCGTTCTTGGCCGAAACTCTGTGGCGTCAACTCACCGCGCCGTTAGCCGACCGTTGTCTTGCCAGCGTGCACCTGTGCGACTACCCCGCCGCCAACCCGCAGCGTATCGATCCATCACTTTCCCAGTCGATGAAACTGTTACGCGAAATCGCGTCGCTGGGACGCGCCGCCCGTGCCGAAGCCAAGCTAAAAGTCCGATTGCCGCTTTCCAAAGTGGAAGTCGTTTTGGCGGAAGATTCTCAAATCGCTTGGCTGCAAACGCACGACGAATTGGTTCGCGAAGAACTGAACGTCAAATCGGTCGAGTACACCACCGACGGCGATCAGTACGTCCAGTATACGGTCGTGCCAAACTTCAAGCGTCTCGGGCCCAAGGTCGGCAAGCAAATCCCTGAAGTCAAAAAGGCCTTGGCTCAGGCCGACGGAAATGCGGTGCTGGTCGAGATGCAAAAAAATGGCCATGTCACACTCGATCTACCCGGCGGACCGGTTCAACTGGACGACGAGGATATCGAAGTCCGGCTGCAAGCACGCGAGGGCTGGGCTGCGGCCCAGGGCAGCGGCTGCGTGGTGGTGCTAAACACCGAAGTCACCGACGAGCTGCGCCGCGAGGGGATCGCGAAGGATTTGATTCGTACGGTGCAAAACCAACGCAAGTCGATTGACTGCCAGTACACCGACCGAATCGATGTCGCGATCGTTTCCGATCAATCCGATGTGGCGACCGCGATCGAAGAACACAAATCACTGATCGTCGGCGAAACATTGGCCGCTTCATTGAAGTCCGAAGCGATCGATGGCGCCGAAGCGGTCGATACGGATTTTGGTCAAGTCTATGTCCGCATCGTCGCGGGAACATAAACGATATGAAACGATTGCCAATCGCAGTCTTTCTCAGTGGCGGCGGACGCACGCTTGAGAATCTGATCAAGCATCAGACGCATCACGATCTGCCGATCGAAATCAAACTGGTCATCAGCAGCAGCGCGGAAGTTCGCGGCGTACAAATCGCTCGCGATGCCGGCATTGCGACAGAAGTCATCCGCAAACAGGACTTTGCGGATGCACAGGGCTATAGCGCCGCCATGTTTGATCCCGTACGCAACAGCGGTGCGGAATACGTCGTCATGGCCGGCTTTTTGAAACACGTTTTGATTCCCGATGACTTTGATCATCGCGTCATCAACATTCATCCGTCTTTGCTGCCTGCATTTGGCGGCGCCGGGATGTACGGTCAACGGGTTCACGCGGCAGCGATCGATCGAGGCGTGACGATCAGCGGATGCACGGTTCACTTCGTCGACAACCAATACGATCATGGGCCGATCATTCTGCAGCGAAGCTGTGAAGTGCAACCCCAAGACACTCCGGATACGTTGGCCGCAAGAGTCTTTGATCTTGAATGCGAAGCATTGCCGGCGGCGATCCGCATGATCGCCGCCAAACAAGACTCGGAAACATTGAACTAACGCGCCGCTTTCACACAGCATTGGTCCGTCAATGATTCACTTGAAGACTAAGCCGCGAACGACTCAAACTTTTCCATCAACGGTCCGACTTTGGGCTCCAAGATGCCTTGGACGCCGGGGATCGCATAAGCCGACTCGAGTGCGGATTTAATCTTCTCCAGCAGCGGCGAAATCACACCGCCCAAACCGGTCTTGGCGGTCGCGGGCAGCGCGTCCAGATTGAGTTTGTCCCAACTCGATGCGGCCTCACTGATTTCGGGCAACGCGGCTTTCGCGGATTCAACGTCACTGATACCGCTGATCGACTTGGTCAACCCGCCGAACATCGACGTGACTTCGGTTTTCATCGATCCCATGTCAAGCATCGCGCTGTTAATTCCTGCACCGTCGAGCGCCGTGCCTGCCTGTTCGGTCACGTTTTCAGCACTTTCGCGGACCGCGGATGCGCCAGCGCTCAGGTCCTGGCCATTGCCACTAAGAAAGCTCCATGCCGCAATTCCCAGAGCCGCCAAGATACCGACCGGCAACAACAGTTTCATCAAACCGCCGCCGGCGTTTTCGACTTGTCCGGCGGCCGCGTGCGCCGCATCGCCGGCCGTTGCCGCTACGCCCGAAAACGCCTCGGCGCCTTGGCCCAGCATATCACCGATGCCGAGTTGGCCTGAAAGTTCTTGCGGCATCGCGTCAGCGATATGGTTCTTTTGAGACATCAACAATTCGGTCAATCCACCGGCACTGAAACCAGATGCCGGGCTTTGTTTGCTGATCATGCTCATGACGATCGGAGCCAGCATGCCCATCAACGAACTCGATGACTTGCCACCGATTCCGGACATGCGTCCAATGGTTTCGATGATGCCGCCTTGGTTGGATCCGAACAGCATGGTGATCAGTCGAATTCCTTTTTCGATCAACGACTGGTGGTCACCGCCACTCAGCATGCCGCCCAGATTGTCGGCGATTCCACCGTCAAAGTCTTTCAATGAACCAAGGACATCTTCGGTTCCTTGAGGCGTCGTCGATTTCTTAAGCAGTCCGCCCAGAATTGTCGGGATCGCTGCACCAACGGCGGATTCCGTCTTTTGACGATCGGCCCCGATTAGCCCGCCCAACTGATCCATGACTTGCCCAGTGACAGCTTGCTTTGCGAGATCAACAAGATTAATTGACATGTTTTCTTTTGCTCCATTAAAGATAAATACGCTGTCGTTCGTCTGGCCAATGGCAAGGACGAAGCAGAAAAGCAGCGAGTGGCTCTAGAAAACATCGCGTGAAACCGAGGTGAAAACCGTATCCGAATGATGCGCATCGATTATTTAGCTGCCATTCTCTGATAGATCGTCTCAATCGCTTTGGCCTCGGTCCCGTCGGGCGACACGTTATAAGCAGTGATCCTCAGGCGATCAGGATCGATCAAATCAAACGTTGTCCGCCAACCCCAAGACGGTGCGTCACCGCCGACCGCGTACTCGCCGAACACTTCGAAGCCCTCACCAGACTTTTCTTGTGTTGAGTTTTCCGGCGCTAAGTTTTCCTGGGCTGAGTATTCCTTTCCTGTGGAAAACATGATGGATGAAGACTGATGAAAATCGTCGATCCACGAGATTTCATAGGTTCTCGAGACCGGGTTGAACGCGATCGTTTCTTCGCCGCTGCGGAGACGCCCATTGATCGTCGATCGATAGCAGTGACGAATAAACGTCCCACCGAGGATAGCGATGATGTCTCCTGAAATGGGCGACTCATCGGCCAACTGATCCGGTTCGAACCATGTCCTGCAGGTGCCCTGCCAGTGTCCGCAAAGTCTTTGAAGCATTTCCTGAGACATGGTTTGCTCACTGCCGACGTGTGTGAAACATGAATCTCGCGGCATCACGGAAGATCCGAACGAACACGCGGTACTGTGTGACATCCAGAACTGCGGCTTCCTGGAATTCAGCATCCTGTAACGATGCATCCAACGTTCGCAACGGACGACGCGGATTAACTAATCGTCAAAGTTTACCGCGACCTTGACGGCTGTAACGAATCCACGGAAAGAGGTGCGATGTTTCGAGGTGCGGTTGGTCCAGGTGAGTCTAGTTGCACCGATGCAGTGTCCGATACGGATCAAGCCGTTTCTCTCTGATGACGTGAACGATCGGATTGTCCGATTGTATCAGAGACGAAAACAAGCCAGGACAAATTTGATCATGCGGTTTTTGCAGCGTCACGCCAGGGTCCAGTCAACTCGATCCGTTACAGCACCGGTTCAAACACGCCGACGTGCGTGGATCAACGCCGGCCGATTACCGGCACGGGTTGCAAAATGGATGACCGGCGCTGTGATGGTCAGTTCGGTCGGATGCGGACTGTTGCACAAGATCCCTGACGGCCCACACGACACAAAAACGTCATACCACGACAATTTTGGAATGCGGATCGAATATCCCGAGGTTGCCGAGTGCGCAGCGACCCCGGCAAGTGCGGCTGCATCCGCTGCGGCCGCGCCACTGGCACTGGAGGATCCCGCAAATCTGCCGGCACGCGAAATGTCGCTCGAAGAAGCGATCAACTTAGCGGTTAGCCAAAGTCCGATTCTGCGTAACATTGGCGGCACCGTCGTCTCGGCTCCGGCAGCAACCTCGTCCATCTACGACCCGGCGCTGGCGAGTGCGAATCCGGCACTGGGTCCCGAGGCGGCACTGTCGGCATTCGATGCCCAGTACTCTCAACAACTTTTCTGGAACAACATCGATCGCCCGCTGAATCGTCAGCCATTCGACGCCGGCGCGTTTGTGATCGCCCCGTTCTCTCAAAGTCAAAACGCAACGTTTTCGGCTGAACTGTCCAAACAATCCGCGACCGGAGCCAGTTTTGCGCTGCGGCACGTGGTGAACTACGCAAGAAACCAGGACCCATCGGTCGCTGCTCAGGTGTTCCCGAGTGACTTTACCGGCTGGGTCGAGGCCGAGTGGCGTCAACCGTTCTTGCAAGGTGCCGGCACCACGTTTAATCGCATCGCGGGACCGACGACGGTCCCCGGTCAATACAACGGTGTGTTGATCGGACGCGTGACCGAAGACGTCGCACTTGCCGATTTTGAAGCGTCCATCATTCAGCTTGTCGCAGATGTCGAGGAAGCTTACTGGGACCTTTTCACGGCCTATCGCGTGCTTGATACCGTTGTGCGAGGCCGCGAGTCAGCCCTGCAAACATTCCAGTATCAACAAGTCCGGCTTGAGGTTGGCACCGGCCGCCGCGATGAAGAAGCGCAAGCTCGATCGCAGTATTATCAGTTCCAAGCCCAAGTCGAATCTTCGCTCGGCGGCACCACCGGCCTGTACGCACTCGAGCAGCGACTTCGATACTTGGTCGGATTACCCGCGACCGACGGACAATTGATTCGGCCCACAACGTCGCCGACGGATGTCCGCGTTGTTTTCGACTGGAACAGCGCACTGGGCCAGTCATTGGATCGACGGGTGGAAGTGCGACGACAACGATTCAACGTCAAACGACGAGAATTGGAACTGACCGCCGCCCGTCTGAACCTTCGTCCGCGACTTGACTTTCTAGGCCAGTATCGCTGGCGTGGTCTTGGCAATCACTTGATCGGCGACACCGACAAAGGCGCTCTGGACAACCTGTACGACAGTATTAGCGACGGCAATTACCAGGAATGGCAAGCCGGGCTAGAACTGCAACTGCCGGTCGGGATGCGGCTGGCCAGTGTTGCCGTCTCACACGCCAAGCTGAACCTCAAGCGTGAACGAGCCCTGCTCAGCGAAACAGAGCTGCGCATCAGTCACGACTTGTCCAACGCCGCTCGACAAATCGCGCTGACACACCAATTGCTAGAAACGAATTACAACCGCTACATGGCCGATCTCCGTCAAGTCGACGTCTTGCTTCGTCGCTATCGCGACGGGACCGATAACATCAACTTCCTGTTACAGGCGCAGCGACAGGTCGTCGCCAGCGAAGCGGAATTCTATCGCGCCTTGTCGGACTATAACTTGGCCATCCGTGACTTCCATCGCAACAAAGGATCGCTGCTTGCCTATAACCATGTCCATCTGGCCGAAGGCCCTTGGACTGCCGGTGCGAGACACGATGCATACGAGGTCGGTCGTTTCCTCACGCCTCGACGAAATCCCGGCGATGTTTATGTACCGCGACCGCTAACCTCAGGCGAGTTCGAACCTTCGGAGATCCAGTCGACGTCAGCCATGCAGGGCATGATCGCGGACGAAGGCATGTTGGACACCGATGGCGTGGTCGAGATTTATACCGAACCGCTCGAACAGGGTCTCCAGTGGGAAGGCGACGCGACGGTTGAGTAAACCGTCTCTAACCCGAGCAGTGAAGACCCGTCGTTACGCGTTCGGGCACGAATCGCGGTTTTCGTACACGACGCGGTAGACCGGTATGTGGTGTTGCCGGCTGCGTCGTTCAAAGTGCGTTCGATAGTCAAGGTCGTGCGTTGCTTCTGCTTCCTGTTCGGGAATCGGAACGCCCAACTGTGGCGCGATCTCGGCAATCATTTCGATTGTGTCTTCGAAGTAATCCAGGACATCGGTCCAAAAGTGAAAGCGACCGCCGACGCGAATCGCCTTGGCAAAGTTCTTGATGCTCGTCTCATTCAAGACGCGACGCTTGCGATGACGCTTCTTCCACCACGGGTCGGGAAAGTAAACGTGGACGGCTTCCAAGCTTGCAGGCTCGATTCGATCTTTGAACAGCGGTTCGGCGTCACCACAAATCATCATTGCGTTGTTCTGACCGGTTTTCGCTAAACGTGTCGCCGCGTGATGCGCATACTTTCTCGCAATCTCGATACCAAGAAAATTGTGGTGGGGCGTCGTCACCGCTGCGGTCGCAAGAAACAAACCTTTGCCCGAGCCGACTTCGATCTCGAGCGGCAAATCATTCTCGAACAGCGTCGGGCTGCTCAGTTGCGCCGGCAACTGCTCGACATCACGAAAGTATTTGTCGACTTCGACGGGGTTGGCGGGACGGCGAATGGGGCGGCGTGGCATGAAAAATTGCATTAGAGGGTTGACGTAAGCACGAGCGACCGGGCCTGTCGTGTCGATTTTGACCGCTCATCGTAACTTCGCATAAATTCCCTACAATGGCGGGCCGTCCATTCGACGGCCGCTTTGCATTTAAATATCAAAATCTGTTTCTGAATACTGAAATGCCTGAATCCGATAGGTCCGAATCCGACCAACCGAAAACCAATTTTGATGGACTTCGGGTTGCTGCGTTGGAAAGCCGACGAGCCGATGATATCGCCAGGATGATCGGACGGTTCGGCGGCGAGGCGCACGTCAGCCCTTCGATGCGTGAAGTGCCGATTGAGCCCAATCGCAGCGCAATCGACTTTGCCTATCGGGTCATCACCGGCGAAATCCATATCGTGGTACTGATGACCGGTGTGGGCTTTCGCTATTTGCTGCGAGCGATCGAGCGACACGTCGACCAGCAACGTTTCCTTAACGCATTGTCCGATGTGGTGACCGTCTGTCGCGGCCCTAAACCGGCTGCGGCTATGCGAGAGTTCGGGCTGACGCCGACGCATCGTGTTCCCGAGCCAAACACGTGGCGAGAATTGCTACAGACCATCGACGCAAATGTTCCCATCGCCAATCAAGTCATCGGTCTGCAAGAGTACGGTGTCTCTAACGCATCGCTCGTCGCCGGCCTGGAAGCACGCGGCGCGACGGTCGAACCCATCCGCGTCTACGGTTGGGACTTTCCCACCGACACTGGTCCGCTGGAAGCAAACGTTCGTGCGTTGGCCGCCGGCGAACGTGACGTCTTGCTGCTGACCAGCGCGCATCAAGTCGTCAACATGTTGCGAATGGCCGAACGATTGCACATTGTTGATCAGTTGCGAACGGCACTGCACGCCACGATGGTCGCCTCGATCGGGCCCACCACCAGCGAAATGTTGGCCGAGTGCGATATTCACGTCGATTTAGAACCGTCGCATCCGAAAATGGGCCACCTGGTGACCGAAGCCGCAAGCCAAAGTCGAGAACTCACTAATTCAAAACGCCGAATCCGCATCAGCATGCCAAACGTCGACACCCCCAAAGATGCCCATCCGTCCGTCGATAGCCTGTTCATGAAGGCTTGTCGTGGCGAACCGACCGAACGCACGCCCATTTGGCTGATGCGACAAGCCGGGCGGTACATGTCAGAGTACCGCGAAGTCCGCGCCAAGCAATCGTTCTTGGAACTCTGTGCGAATCCGAAACTGTGCAGCGAGGTGATGTGCACCGCCGTGGATCGGCTTGGTGTCGACGCCGCAATTATCTTTTCGGATCTGTTGCCGATTCTGGTGCCCATGGGAATGGACCTCGAATTTGTTAAAGGCGATGGTCCCGTCATCCATAACCCCGTTCGAGAAGCCGCGGATATTGATCGCGTCAAATCGCTGGACGATCCGCAACAGTTGGACTTTGTCTACGAGACGGTTCGTCAGACGCGCGCCGATCTGCCGGACGAAATTCCATTGATCGGATTTGCCGGCGCCCCGTTTACCCTGGCAAGTTATGCAATCGAAGGTGGAGGCAGCCGGCAATACCTGCACACCAAGAAACTGATGTATGGCGACGGCGGCGCTTGGTCGTCGCTGATGCAGAAACTGTCCGAAGCGATTGTCGTTTACCTGAATCATCAAATTGCCGCAGGCGCTCAGTGCGTGCAACTGTTCGATAGTTGGGCCGGTTGCCTATCGTCGGACGATTACCAGCAATACGTGATGCCATGGATGAAACAAATCATTGCGTCCATTGCACCGGGAGTCCCCGTTATCAACTTCGCCACCGGTAACCCGGAACTGTTGCCGTTATTGCGAGCGGATCGTCGGACCGTGGTCGGAGTCGATTGGCGGATTCCTTTGAACGTCGCTTGGCAACGGATCGGCCACGACTGCAGCGTGCAAGGCAACCTGGACCCGGCGGTGTTGTTGACTGAACCAGAAACGATTTGCGCGGCCGCCGAGAAAGTCCTCAATGCCGCGGCAGGACGACCGGGACATATCTTTAATCTCGGCCACGGCGTGATGAAGGAAACACCCGTGGAGAATGTCATCGCGCTGGTCGAGTTCGTGAAAAACTTCCATTCGAATTCGTAACGAGACGAAGCTTGAAATCCGTGAACGTTGTTTGCCCGTTCTGTCCGCTCCACTGCGATGATCTGCAGGTCGGCGACGACGGCGCGGTGAATGTGCGCTGCGACATCGCAGTGCGTTCGTTCGCCAATGCGGTCAACCCCTCGTCGGCCCGGATCGGCGACAAGCCCGCAACGCTTGCCGAAGCGACTCGGTTCGTCCAAAACCAAATCCAATCCAAACCGCCCGCCGTCCTGTCCGGCTCCCAACCGCTTTCGGTTGCCCGGCGGCTGCACGACATGCAGGCCGACGGCTTGATCGACTGGCACCTCAGCCAAACGGCGACGCACCGATCGCTTCGGCGTACCATCAGTCGTGATGGCGTCATCGCCGCAACCTTGGCCGATGTCAAGCGTCATGCCGATTGCATTTGGTCGATCGGAAACGTCGATCGGAAAATCATCCCGCGGATCGACGAGTGGCTGTCGCCGCCGCAGGGTCAAGCCGTTTCTTTCATAGCCTCAGGTGGAATCACCACGCGCCAACTCGGTGATCTGCTGCATGCGATCCGGCGTGGGCAATCACCGATCGACCCGGCGCTGACACCGGTCTTTGATACACTTTCCAATAGCCGGTACCTCGCGGTCGCTTGGTTCGATGACGGGTTTGATCCCATCGAAGCCGAGGCGTCATCGGCAATCTTGCTGGATCTGATTTCGCTGTTGAACGAACCACAAGAGGATCGGGATCGACGCGCGGTCTTGCTTTCCTTTGATCCTTGCCAAACGATACAAAACGTATCGCTGTGGCGGGAAAACCGCATCCTAGGTGATGCCAACGAACTTGATCTTGCCGCGCTGATTGCGGGCGAAACCATCGTCGTGCGTCTGGGCCAACTGCCGGGCCGTTCGGACTTTGTTTCGGCGCAACTCGGCGGCGAGGATCCGGGCCCGGAATCGGCCCAGGTGTATATCCCCGTTTCCGTTGAAGGTGTTCATCACACCGACATGATCGTTCGCGGTGACTCAGCCGTCACGTTGCCGCTGATGGCAACGGCCAAGTCCGAATTGCCGTCGGCGATTGACTGGTTAGAAAGTCTGTTCAGCGCGTCCGTCTAAATCGACCAACAAAGCTCTGGAGAATTGATCATGGTGAAAGACATCAATCGCGTCTCTACGCGACGTCAACGAATTCTTTTCGCAAGTGCTTTCGTGCTGGCATTCGGCTTGGCGTTCGATGCGACTGGGATCGCGGTCAGCGCCGAGACAGACGAGCAGCCAGGGATCGCTAAACGTCCTAACGTGATCGTCGTGATCGCCGATGACCTGGGTTACGGCGAAACAGGAATGATGGGCAACCGCGAAATTCCGACTCCGCATATCGATGCCCTCGCCGCCGATGGAATTCGCTGTACGTCGGGTTATGTCACAGCGTCCTTCTGCAGCCCCTCGCGTGCCGGATTGATGACGGGGCGTTATCAAGCTCGATTCGGCTATGACATCAATCCAACTGGCGAGCGAAATCTTCTGCCTCAAGCCGGGTTGCCCGAAACGGAAACCACGTTCGTTCAAAAGCTTGCCGACGCGGGATACGTCACCGGCCTCGTCGGCAAATGGCATCTTGGTGCTTCTGAAACAAAGCATCCGCTGCAAAAGGGTTTCCAACACTTTTACGGATTCTTGCACGAAGGCCACTATTACGTCCCGGGGCCGCCTTACAAAAACGTTTTGACGATGGTGCGCGACACCACGCTGGAACCTGGCAAACGCGTACGAGAAAAGAATTTCATTCGGGGTAATTACCGGCCGATGAATGAACCCTTGTATGACAAAGACAATCCAATCTTGCGTGGACAAGAAACGATCGTCGAAGGCGACTATTTGACCGACGCGATCACTGATGAAGCGGTCGAGTTCATCGATTCAAATTCGGACCAATCGTTCTGTCTGGTTGTTTCGTACAACGCGGTGCATAGCCCTCTGCAGTCGCTGCAGTCGGATATGAAAGAACTGGGGCGGATTAAAGATGTTCAGCGGCGGATTTTTGCCGGGATGTTGGTCGCACTTGACCGGGGCGTTGGACGCCTGAGGCGTGCGATCGACGACCACAAGCTGCAACGAGACACGCTGGTCGTCTTTGTCAGCGATAACGGGGGGCCGACCGAAGAACTGACCAGCAGCAACGCCCCGCTGCGCGACGGCAAGGGATCGCTTTACGAAGGCGGAATTCGCGTCCCGATGGTTTGGTTGATGCCGGGCCGGTTGCCGAGCGGACATGTCGAAAAACGCCCGGTCCTCAGCCTGGACATCGGCGCAACGGCTCTCGACCTAGCCGGGCTTCCACCCGAGAAATCCTTTGACGGCAAAAGCATTCTGCCATGGATCGATCGACCCGGCATCGAATCGCCACACCAGCGAATTTACTGGCGCATGCCGGGCGGTCGTTGTGCCTTGCGAGCGGGGAATTGGAAGATCGTACGTCCGAAAAAGAACCAGCCGTTTGAACTGTATCACTTGGCGAGCGATCTCGCCGAAACCACCAACGTTGCGGCCGAGTATCCCGACAAGTTGAAAGAATTGATCAATCAGTGGACCGCGATGGATGCGACCATGGCGGACCCGATCGTTCTGCCGCCGCGAAAAAAGTAAGCCTTGCCCGCAAGAGCACCCCGATCGTCGGACTCGGACGCGCATCGTGGCCGGGTGCTCGGACTGCGTTTCTCTGATCGCGTGGTCCTGACGTGAAGCACTGGTCACGTGGCAGGATCGTGTGTTACTGATCGCGGCGCTGCGTCCCCGTCCTGACCCTACCAGCGCAGCAGCGCCGTCCCCCAAGTCAGTCCGGCACCGAAACCACACAGCAACATCAAATCGCCGCGATTGATTTGCCCGTCGCGAACCGCTTCGTCCAGGGCCAGCGGAATGCTCGCGCCGGACGTGTTCCCGTAACGGTCCAGGTTCACGAAGACTCTCTCGGGTGCGACATCCAGATCGGAGACGGCCGAGTCGATGATGCGCTGATTGGCTTGATGCAAGACGACCAGCGACAGCTCGTCAGCGCTGACATCGGCGTGGCGCAGGACTTGCTTTGTACTTTCATCGAACACGCGTACGGCCCACTTGAAAACGTTGCGACCGTCCATCGCTAAGTAATGCGCGCCCTCGTCGATCGCTTTGACATCTAGCGGGCGACGCGTGCCACCGGCTGGGATGCAAAGCATGTCACCGCCCTCGCCTTCGCTGCCGACTTGATAGGACAGGATGCCTGATGCCAAATCACCGTCGGCAGACTCGCCGTCCGGCTTCATCAGCACAGCGCCCGCGCCGTCACCGAACAACGGATACGTTTTTTTGTCTTCTGGATTAACGGTGCGGCTCATCAAATCGGCCCCCACCACCAACGCACATCGACTATTGCCCGCCGCGATAAACTGTGCCGCGGTCGTCATGGCATACATGAAACCTGCGCAGGCGGCGTTGATGTCCATCGCGGGTGCCAAAGCACCTAGTCGATCCTGCAACCGACAAGCCGTCGACGGTGTCTGATTGTCGGGTGTGATCGTGGCCACCAAAATCAGATCAATCTCGTGGACGTCGGTTTGGGCTTGCTCAAGGCATCGCAGCGCCGCTTCGTAGCACAAATCGCTGGTCGCTTGGTCGTCGCCGGCCCGTCGTCGCTCGCGGATTCCCGTGCGCCGGACAATCCACTCGCTGTCGCAACCCAATGCCGCCAAGTCCTCATTGGTCACCACGTTCTCAGGCGCAAAGGAACCGGTTCCGACGATCCGAACTCCTGGCACTGACCCCATGCGGCCACGCGTTTGCACGGCAGCCGCGGTCCGGCGGGCTGGGTCCGGTTTGGCGTTGGGTTCCGTCGCGCGCGAAGGGCTCGCTGGCGGCGACGTCTGGCACGGGGATGTCGATTCAGACATTCTGGCGTTTCACGCTATGTTGATACGGCGACTCGGCATCCGCCGAAAGCGTCGATCATAGAAAAGGACTTGAAGAACGAAGGTCGAGATTATAGCCCGTTCCCGCTTTTGACGTTAGGCGAACTGCGAGACGCAAATTTGGGCGAAAATATCAAATGAACGCAGGCAAATCGACCGAAGACGACGCGACGACAGCCAGCGATCCCGGAATAATCTCGGGGGGCAGGCAATCCGTACACGGGCACATTACGATCGATCGCGAAGTCACATCACAGCCAACCTGTTTCGCTCACCCGAACCGCGGCAGCGCTCCGGCTAGCGGTCTCGCGACTGTGCCCTGCCACGGCATTTCGCGGCCGGCCAGCGCATGGATGCTGCTTGCCGGCATCAGCGTTCTTGCCGGATGGCTGGGCTGGAACTACGGCCGCCAGAACACGATCCGGGTGCGCGTCACCGGGCCTTCGATGGCGCCGACACTTTTGGGCGAACATTACCTCGCCGATTGCACGCGCTGCGACCACCGAGGTATCGCCATCGACGCCTCGTCAGACGAACCGTTGCCGACGACCGTCCCCTGCACCCTGTGCGGCGGAACACTGAGCGTCGATCTTGAAACCGTGCATGCCGGTGACGTCGTCGAAGTTCAACCCGGGATGAACCGGCGCGAGATCAAAGCCGGGCAACTGATCGCGATTCGATCCGAAGCCGACTCACCAATCCGAGTCAAACGCTTGGTCGCCATGCCAGGCCAAATCGTCGACCAAGTGGACGGACGTTTGACCGTCGACGGAGAGCGAATAGAAGATCGTCTGGCGTGCGATTCTCTTTCGCAACATCCCCGGCTGCTGGTCGCAGACTCAAATCGCCGCGCCGCATCCAGTCAAAACCCGATTTGGACGCCGCTGGCAGACTCGCGCGAAGGATGGCGCCGCAGCGACGACGGAAACTGGTCGACGACGACGTCAGCTCCGGCGCAATGGATGGTCTATCAGCACGTCAACGTCTATGAAAACAACCACCCGTCCGCCGTGCTGGACGAATACCCATACAACGCCTCGCTGCGTCGTCGATTGCAGAATGCCGATCGGCTCGGCGTGACGGCAGAACTGGAGACGACCGGACCCGTTCGAGTTGAAATCGCATACTGGCTGCCGGATCAAATTGTCGTTGACACGCAAACGTACGACCGATCGCAGACAATTGGTTCTTGCACGGCAACTGCGATCTCCCCGCGTGGCGACATCAAGGCCACGAACCAGCTTAGCGAGACAAAGCGACTTAGCGAGGCAAAGCAACTCAGCGATTCGACGCAGATGCTCAACGAATTACAGACGATCGTAAGCCCGACCGCCCCGGTCGCGATCCGCATCCGACCGGCCGCTGAACACTCAAAGCCAAAAGAATCGGTCTCGTTGAGCGAAATCAAAATCTGGAAGTCAATCAACTATCGTCTGCGTCGGACGGACAAACGGTCGCCCTATCCGTTAATGCTCGCTGATGACCAATACTTTGTGCTTGGCGACAACGTTCCGGTCTCGATCGACAGTCGCGACCACGGGCCTGTCGACCGTGATCAAATCATCGGGCTCATCAAGCTTCGGGAATGATTTCGGCCCGCACCAAGTCTTCGAATGTTTCTCGCTCGCGAATCAGCTTGGCCTTGCCGTCTTCGATCAGCACTTCCGCAGCGCGATACTTGCTGTTGTAGTTGCTGGCCATCACGAACCCGTACGCGCCGGCGTTTTCCAGCACAATGAAATCGCCCACCATGGGCATCGGCAACGGACGACTGTCCACAAATCCGCCTTCGCGCTGCGTGAAGATATCGCCGGATTCACACAACGGGCCGCCAATCACGGTATCGACCGTCTCGCGCTGCGCGGCATCACTGGTGAGCCCACAGACCGAGATCGGGTGATAGGAACCGTACATGACCGGTCTCGCCAAGTCATTGAACCCGGCATCAACCAGCACAAAGACGTTGTTGCCCATTTGCTTGACGCTGCGGACCTCAGCGACCAGGTACCCGCTTTCGGCCGTCAGGTACCGCCCCGGCTCGATTTCAAGGGAAAGCCGATGACCGAATGATTCACTCAACCGGTTCCGTGTCGCATCCCACAACTCAAAATACTTGGGCAGATCGACGTAGGTTTCGTCGGCCTTGTAGGGAATCGGCAGACCGCCGCCGGCACTGATGGACTTGAGGGTCCGGCCGACTTGCATCGCGGTTCGTTCCATCGCATCGCACACCTCGCTCAGGTGTTCCAGGTCGGTGCCCGAACCGATGTGCATGTGCAGCCCCGTGATCGTGATCCCGTATTGGTCGGCCCGGCGCAAACATTCGTCGACCTGAGTGTGCCAGATACCATGCTTACTCTGCTCGCCCCCGGTGTTGGTTTTTTGACTGTGACCGTGCCCGAACCCGGGATTGATTCTCAGCGTCACGTCGGCGCCAGGCCGCCGCTCGCCCAATTGGCTGATCATGTCGGGCGAACCGCAATTGACACTCAACCCGTGTTCGACCACCAGATCCAGCGAGTCTCGATCGAAAATATCCGCGGTGTAAACGATCTCGTGCTTGGATGCATCGGTGGAATACCCCGCCGCGATCGCTCGCCGAATCTCACCGGCACTCACCGCGTCGACTTTCACACCTTGCCGCCGCATTCGGTCCAAGATCGCGAGATTACTGCAGGCCTTCTGGGCAAAGCGGATCACATCGAACGCGGACAGGTCCGCAATCCGCTGGTCAATCGATTGCCGATCGTAGACATACAGGGGTGTCCCGAATTGGCTGGCAAGGCTCTCGATGGGAAGACCAGCGATCTCGGTGCGTACGGTCGAAAACGGGGAAGCGGTTAGCATCAGAAGTCGCTCGTCAAATGAAAAAAGTGATTCGAAGCAACCATTTTGGTCGAACCCAATCGCTTTGACGAGACCGTAGGCCCGGATGTTCGCGCAGGCCACAAGTCCACTCGCGCCTGAGCCGTGACGCAAGGGCGGCCGGGCATCCGCGATTCGATTATTCGCGGGTCCGAGGCCTCACGGCCAGCGGCTCACAAACCAGCACGCGTGAGCGGCCGGGCATTCGCATTTTCGAGCATTCGCGAAAGGGACACAAACCAGCCTCCGTGAGCCGCGACGCGTGAGCGGCCGGGCATTCGCATTTCGGGTATTCGCGAAAGAAACACATACCAGCCTCCGTGAGCCGCGACGCGTGAGCGGCCGGGCATCCGCATTTCGGGTATTCGCGAAAGAAACACAAACCAGCCCCCGTGAGCCGTGACGCGTGAGCGGCCGGGCATCCGTAATTCAGTATTCGCGAAAGGGTCCGAGGCCTCACGGCCAGCGGCTCACACGGAAGACGGTGACCGGCGGGGCATCCGCGTATCGCTTGCGGCCCTGAAGCCGATGGGCGGCTACCCGAACGTTCGACCGCTTGGCCCGGCCTGATGGTTCCGTGTGTGGTCGATCGGATTCGCACTCGAATTCACGTTGCGGACCTCCGACTGCGCGGAACCCATTCGATCTGGCGAAGAGAGCGGCGCTTTCTCCAACGTCGCTTCGGGAGCATTGCCGGCCGAATCGCTCGAGCCACCAGTGCTGCTGCGAGGCCCCTGTGGACCCGGGCGACGACCGCGGCGACGGCCTTGCTGGACGGGCACAAACCGGCCGTCGATACGCTGCAGCAACTTACTGATGCACAGCTTGTTGATGCTCAGATTGGTCTCATCCGCTTCGCACTTCAGCACATCATGAAGGCTCTTGGGCAATCGAATCGTGATCATCCTTTCGGGTTCTGCGGTATCCCCTTTAGAGGTATCCTGACTACGAATAGCAGCGACCATCTCCTGCAGCTCCGCGAAGGCGGGCGAGCACTCAAATTGGCGCATTTCCTCAGGGGTCGAAAAGAGCTTCCGCACGACCCCGTCGACACCCATCATCTCGCGAAAGAAGACGACCCAGTTGTCGGTTTTGGTGAAAGCGTCTTGAGCCAACCGAAGCACCTCGGCTGGCTTCTCTTCGGCACGCAGGCCGGTCCGCATTGGGGCGAGATGCAGGCGGGGTGCAAGCCCCGCTGCCTTGCTCGGATCGGGGTCGCTAGCATAACGCGGGGCAGTGGTGGAATTGGCGTCTGCCATGGGGTGTCAATCCTTTGTAGAGGACGAGATGAGAGATGTTGGGTGAACTCACGGCCATCCTCTGCCCCCGTCAAAACGCCCCTCACAACAGTTGCTTTCAAAAGGACTTAGGGCGATAGCATTGCGGTGCCTGCCTTTTCAGCACAGGTGCCTGCAGGCCAGCCTGCCTAAATAGCGAGCAATGCAGTCGCGTGCAAACCCCACGTGTCCAGTTGGAGTCGCGGCGAATAAAAACACGAATTTGGCCGGCGAACGGGTCAAAAAAGCGGTGTTTTTCGGAAAATTGCTAGCCAGACGGGGATGCTCGCAAAAAAAGCCGCGGCAAGACTTGCCGGGTTAGACAGGGGAACTCAACTCCGCGCGACACCGAACCGCCGCGAGAACACCCCGATTCCACCACGAGAGGGGTGCAGGACAGCCACCCTTAACCGCCCCAGAACATGATGGGCGGTCAAGTGGCTTCGCCGAGCTTTTCGGCCCCGCCCAAACGGCAGCGATTCCCGCCGCTGACCTGAACCCGCCGACCTTCGCACATCCCCGCTCGCCACCGCGCAGCCAGCACGCAGCCACCACGCAGCCAACTCTGGGAATCCACTTTCTGGCAAAGCCAACCACCAGCCGTCAAAGCCACCCGCCAGCGACCCACCTGCCGGCAACCGCGGAGTCTTCCGCCCGGCGATTCGCCCAGAGCGACACCAGCCAGACGCGCCGAGACCGAGCGGTTGAACGTTGCGGCAAGGGCCCGATCCGGCAACGACCTCAAGCAAGCAAACACCCCACCGGCCCGCCGCTCGCAGCGCACCCCAAGGTGCCGATCGCCTATCCCGCTAGCCCGTCCCAGGCCTCAGCCAGCATCTCAACAGAACGGTCAACCTGGTCCCTGCTAGTAGTCCATCCGAGGGATATGCAGAGGGTGCGTCCGATCTGCGAATCGGTCCGCCCGATCGCCCTCAACACGCGAGTGATCGCGTCGGGCGGATCGTTCGATCGGGCGGTCGCCATCACCAATTGCCGCGCGGATCGCTGCAGCCGTTTTGCCTCGCCGGGCATCTCGATGGCAACCGTGTTGGGCAGCCTCGGCGCGTCCTCACACAGCGCGATCGGCAATGGCTGAACGACCGCTCGCAAACCCTCGATCAGCCGCTCGCGGACTTCGGTCAGATTATCTGCCACATCGCCACTGCACCGAGACGCCAGCGACGCGGCGGCGCCGATGCCGATGTAGCCAGGCACATTCCCGGCACCCGACTGCAGGCCCATTTCACGAGGCTCGCCGTACTGGATCGGTGCCAACTGCAGACCCCGGCGAACGTAGACCGCTCCGGTGCCCTTGGGTCCATAGAATTTATGCCCACTGATCGAAACCGTGTCGGCTCGCAACTGCTCGACGTCCACCGGCAGCTTGCCGAACATCTGCGTTGCATCGCAGTGCAGCGAGATACCTCGACGATGGCACAGGTCCGCCAGTTCTCGGACCGGCTGGATCGTTCCCAACACCGGATTTGCCGCTTGCAAACAGACCAACCGCGTATCATCCCTCATTTTTGACGCCACATGATCGGGATCGATCACGCCGTCGACGCTGCAGGGGAACGTCTCGATGTGCCAGCCCTTGGACCCCAGATGCGCCGCAGCCGCATGAACGGACTCATGCTCCAGCACCGAAACGAGCAGATGACCGGGCTGCTGCGTTTGCAACTGGCCCAGGATCGCCAAGTTATTCGCCGACGTTCCGCCATCGGTGAACACGATTTCGAACGGGTCACAGCCAGCCAACAGCGCAAGCCCCTCCCGAGCGTGCTCCATCGCCTCGCCGATCGCCTGAGCATTCGGATGCTCTTGGCCAGGCAACAGAAAGTGAGTCGCCCAATAAGGCTGCATCGCCTCCAGCACCGAGGGCGCCAAGGGAGTCGTCCGGTTGTAATCGAGATAGATCAATGAAACTCCGTCGTCTTGGCGGTGTGGCACATCTCGCGGATCGCGGCACCGCTACGGCGCGGTTCGGATTGACAAAGCGGCTCGGATCGACCGTGCGTTTGGGTCGACTGCGCGGCTGGGTCGATTCTGCGGTTGGGCTGACTGTGCGACTGGATCGATTGTGTGATTGGGTCGATTGTGCTGGGTCGATTGTGTTGGGACGATCGTGTTGCTCGTCTAACGTTGCTTGCCTGACTCGCCGTGACTTGCCCGGTACCGCGGTCTGCCTTATGCGGTGCGGCCCGCAAGACTGGCGACGCCTTGATCGCTTTTTCACCGGCAAATGCACCAAAAAATCATCGTGACCACACGTCACATGTGTCGTCAATGCGGAAGTGGCCAGTTCACGACGAAAGGGAACGAAACCGATTCAGCGGCCCACCATTTCACCCGCAGGCGCTGGGTTCCCTGCGGAAATGCTGGCAAAACATAGAATAATCGGGCATGCGTTGGGTTCCAGGCTGATCGAATTGAGCACGCAATGCAATGGCGTCCCCTGGACAAAGATGACGGGGCGGGGGGAGATCAAACGGACGCATTTGCATAGGGCACGGGATCCTGCGATAATGTGATCGAAGGTGCGATTAACCCCGCCGAGTGCGGGAAGGTCCGCCGGTTCGATCAAAATGCTCAGATTTCAGCTGCCAAATTTTGATGTTACGGCGTCACCACTCGGCCACCGGTGCAGGACGCAAGCAAGCAACCCTTTTCTCATCCAGGAACCAAACCATGAAACACACTCGCACATCATCGCATTGCCGCGGAGCGAGTCTCCGTCGCCATTGCCGGTCGGCCTTCACGCTTGTCGAGCTGCTGGTCGTCATCACCATTATCAGCATCCTGATGGGCTTGCTGATTCCCGCGGTCAACTCGGCTCGCGAAGTGGCGCGTCGCAACCAATGCGGAACACAACAGAAGAACTTGGCGCTTGCAGCATTCCAACACGAAGGTGCAAAAGGCGAACTTCCTGGCTACATCCAACGATTCGGCCTGTTCGCAGGTGGCGTTGCCGACCCTTCTGACCCCGGCAACTACTCCGGTTCGGTTCCCCGCCACGTAAAAGTTGGCACGTGGGCAGTCGCTTTGCTCCCATGGCTCGATGCGCAACCAACGTACGAACACTGGACGGAAGACCGATATCCAATCATTGCAGATGGTAATGGCGATTTAGGGAACACGGGAGGAGAAGCCGGTGACGACTTCCATCCACTTGCAGCGCCGAACTTGGCGATTTTCCAATGCCCCAGCAATCCTGTATCCGTCGGCAACAACGCGAAAAACAGTTACATCTCGAACAACGGTATGTGCCATCTCGATGTCGACGACACATCACCTTATGCAGCCGACAATACGGCAGACTTTATTTCTGGCGTTTCGTTCGTTGATTCACAAGCGCGAGCAAACGGCGCTTTCAACTGCAAATACAACGTGACAGGGACGGGACTCGACCGAACGAGCGAAGGCGATCCCGTTCGCATGAGTGACTTCAAGGACGGTCAGGGCAACACGATTCTATTCTCAGAAAACGTTCAGGCGCTTCCGTGGAATCGTGCTGGATTCATTGACGGATCGGACGTGGAAACCGCAATGGCAGCTGACACGGAAGTGCTTTTCAGCGCCGGCGTTGAAAGCAGAGAGGGTGCACGATACGTACACGGAATGGTATGGCACTACGAAGATCCGGAATATGCCAGCACTGCACTCGCAACTCTCTGGAACGATAACGGCACAGGCACGAACGTTGTACCTGACGCCGTTGTACCATTCCACAGGATCAATGGCGGCGACACTTCAGTCAGCGACGACATCTTCACCAAGACGATGGACAACACCGACGAAGGGCGCAACTTAGCTCGACCATCATCGGCACACGTCGATGGCGTGAATTGTGGTATGGCTGATGGTGCGACTCGCTTTATCACGGAATCGGTTGACTATCGTGTTTACCAAGCGTTGATGACACCGCGTGGCAAGAGCAGCAATGTTCCTTGGCCCGAATTTGTCCTGACCGACGAAGCGTTCTAGCGTTTCTCAAACCGCTTGCTTGCAGTATTGACCGAGCCCGCTTTGGCGGGCTCGGTTTTTTTGTGCCCCGACTTCCACACGCCCCGACCGGCGCGGTTGCATCAAGCTTCGTTGTCGTACCGGTTGTGCCGATCAACACACTGCGGCGCGAAACTTCGTTGACTTTGACGGTCATTCGCCTCAGCAAAACGTTGGCGCCCGTCGATCTGTTCTTTTAGCACCCAGGATGTCGGTGCCTCGAGCGGATCCTCTTCATCGTGGTTCGCCCTCCCGATCATGTGAACATGATCCGCTCGAGATTGCCTCTCCCTTGGCATGGATCGCCGGTCCGACATTCTTTTTACGGCGATCCTGAACGTGACGAAATCGATTCCCAACTACCTCCGTGTCCACCGCGGACCACGCCGCGCACCCGTCAGTCCTGTCCGCGGCGAACAGCCCGACTCGGACCAAGGCTTTTGGAACGCTTACACCGAAGCGACCGGTTGGCGAATCGATCAACGCGCCAGTCATCCCAACCGCGATAACACACTGAATCTGTTGCCGGCCGTCAACGTCGACACGGTCGCCGATATCGACGCCATGCAATCGGCACCAAGCGTGTCACAGTCATCGGCGCAGCGATTGGCCGAAGCGGCCGCGAGACTGTCGCAGCAGTTATCCGAGACCCGCGCCGCACTGCGCCGACAAGAAGCCGAACTGGCCGCACGCGCTGCGGTCGTGGTCGGCGTCGAAGATCAGAGCAAGCTGGCCGACCGCATCGAATCGACACTGTCGATGGCGGCTGCGGCCTGCGGCTGCGACGCGGCGGCGATGTACTTGCTGGACGATGACACTCGGCTGCTCAAAGCAAGAGCCGTCCACGGCTTGCCGGCCGAGCGGCTGGAAGTCCCCGCCCGCGCACTGCAAGGAAGCCGCGGCGATCTGGAAGCGCTGGTGCAAGGCGTGGTTACGATCGACGACTTACAAGCCGGTTCGATCGATACGTGGTGCTGCCCCGAACCCTACGGCGCCGCAATTTGCGCCTCGATCAACAACGCTTCGGTGCCGATCGGAACAATGTGGTTGTATAGCACGTCGCCTCGCGAGTTCACCGACGCACACGCCACCGCGGCCCGGATGGCTGCGGCACAACTGGCAACAGAACTGGCCGGCGCCGTCGTTGACCGCAGACCGACACTACGCCGCCAGGCGGACCAGGCGATCCGCGACATCGCCAACTGGCAATACGAAGGATTACCCGCGGGCACCGTTCTGGCCGAGGGCTGGATGGTCGACGGCATGATCGAATCGGCTCAGCCCTGGGCAACCGGCTGGCATCACTGGGACATGCTGCCCGACGGAACGATGGTGCTGGCGATTGCCGAAGCGGTAGAGAAGTCGATGTCGGGCGCATTGACCGCAACGGTCGCGCGAGCTGCACTGACGGCGCACCTCGGCTATCGACATACACCCGCGCAAATCATGCAACGGGTCAACGATACACTGTGGAACACCAGCACGGCCGATCAGCTGACGTCATTGTTGTATGCCCGCGTCGACCCCGAATCGGGCGAAGGCGAGATCGCATCGGCTGGATCGATCTGCGCCATGGTCGCCAATCGATACGGATATCGGCCCTTGGTCGACGGCCGCAGCGAACCGCTGACCAGCCACATTGACGCTCAGTTTCGCACGACGACTTTTCGGATGACCGACGGCGAGACGTTGTTGGCATACGGCCCGGGAATGATGGCCGACGGAGCCTCACAAACCCTGCTGGGCGACCAGGCACGCGGCAGCATGGAACGTGGCGAGAAAAGCCCGCTGGCCACCATCCGCCGGGCGCTGGCAAAGCATCCGCTGGAACACGAACGCGGAGCACTAACGCTGTTGAAAACTTAGGCCCTGGCTCTCCCCCGCCCCCCACCGTTGGTGCACCGCCTTTAGGCGGCGATCGCGGCGGCAACCAAGCCGGCTAAAGCCGGGACACCAACAACCAGGTTCCGCGCATCGTTGGTGTACCGCCTTTAGGCGGCATTCGCGGCGGCAACCAAACCGGCTAAAGCCGGGACACCAACGACCAAGATCCGCGCATCGTTGGTGTACCGCCTTTAGGCGGCGATCGCGGCAGCAACCAAACCGGCTAAAGCCGGGACACCAACGACCGGGCCTTTCTGCCGGCATTTCGCCTTCTATAACGACGAATTCGCCCGAATGACGGGATGAAGTATCTGCGTATCGCCCGGAAGCTCTTGACACCGCGGGCGTTAGCGGGATACTTGCCCCTTTCCTATCCGCTGAAAACGGCGAAAAATACACAAATACACGTTCTATGCCAACGATCAATCAACTCGTCCGCAAGCGACGCAAGCTCAAGAAGAGCCAATCCAAGTCTCCCGTGCTCGAGAAATGCCCGCAGAAACAGGGCGTTTGTCTGCAAGTCCGTACGATGACGCCAAAGAAGCCGAACTCGGCTCTGCGGAAAATCTCGCGGGTACGGCTGAGCAATGGCAAGGAAGTCACCGTCTATATTCCGGGCGAAGGTCACAACTTGCAAGAACACTCAATCGTGCTGGTCCGTGGCGGCCGAGTTCGCGATTTGCCTGGTGTTCGGTACCAAGTGGTTCGTGGTTCACGCGATGCCCTGGGCGTCGAAGGCCGCAAGCAATCTCGCAGCCGCTATGGCGCGAAGAAATAGTCGACCACCGAAACCGTTAGACCCAATGTTTCGGCGATGATTCTATCGCCGCATCCAATCCGATTCACACTGCAAAAAGCTCTAAGTCACAGATATGGGACGTATCACTGCGAGCCGCACACAGCTGAAAGGCGACCCGCGGCATGATTCTTTGCTGGCCGGCAAATTCATCAACTGTTTGATGCTGGACGGCAAAAAGACGGTTGCTCAAAAAGTCTTCTACGACGCGCTAGAAGAAATCGGCCGCCGCGGCGAAACGGGCGAAGACTCGCCGATGCAAGTTTTCGAAACCGCGATCGAAAACATCAAGCCGTACATCGAAGTCCGCAGCAAGCGTGTCGGTGGTGCCAGCTATCAAGTGCCGATGCAGGTCAACAAGACACGTCAACAAAGCCTCGCGCTGCGTTGGTTGCTCGAAGCGGTCCGCGACAAGAAAGGTCGTCCGATGCACCTGAAATTGGCGGACGAGCTGATGTCGGCCTACAAGAAGGAAGGCGTCGCCTACACCAAGCGTGAGAACACGCACCGCATGGCTGACGCCAACAAAGCGTTCGCCCACTTCGCTTGGTAATCACCTTCGACACGTTGAACATTGCCGCGGCATGGCCCATCCCATGTCGCGGTTTTTCGTGCGCGAAGGTAGATTTGTCTTCCGCGGCGCGATCGGCTGACCATGTCCCCCCAACGGCAGCGCACGC
>TARA_R110002049_G_scaffold993_11_pt1 | contig 91983 bp, 87 predicted proteins | sample TARA_R110002049 | Tara Oceans TARA_R110002049 (sample SAMEA4396941) | marine metagenome | biome: Polar Biome; feature: [SRF] surface water layer (ENVO:00010504); material: water (ENVO:00002006), including particulate matter (ENVO:01000060) such as... | depth 5 m | reverse complement strand
AAAAATTTAATGTTTCGTTTGCGTGCCCTTGTGGCTATTCTTCCTGACCCATCCTTATATAACAAATAAAAACTGTTTTCTTCAAACTAACCCGCATGCGTTAAGGAATTACCAAATAATTATAAAATCAATTAGCCACTTCACTAATAAACTTGATACGGTACAAACGGAGTTCCTCATCATCATAATCGCCATCAAACTCTTCAATGGCGGCATCAATGCTGTCGGTTTTAGATTCCATAAAATAGTCGTGGATTTCTTCTTGTTGGTCTTCGTCCAAAATATCCTGGATCCAATAATCGATATTTAGCTTGGTGCCCGAAAAAACAATGGCTTCCATTTCCTTGATAAACTCTTCCATGGTCATGCCTTTGGACGATGCAATATCATCCAGCGGTAATTTCCTATCTACATTTTGAATGATATACAATTTGTTGGCAGAATTGCTTCCTGTGGATTTTACGACCAAATCATCGGGCCGAATGATGTCATTTTCCTCAACATAATTAGCAATCAATTCCACAAAATCCTTTCCGTATTTTTTTGCTTTACCATCTCCAACACCATGTACATTGCCAAGCTCCGTTAAATTTATAGGATATTTCAAGGCCATATCTTCCAATGAAGGGTCTTGAAAAATAACAAATGGCGGTACGCCCAATTTTTTGGCATTCCTTTTCCGCAAATCCTTAAGCATATTCATCAAAAGCTCATCTGCAACGGCACCCTCACTTTTAACGGCCGTTACAATACTGCCATCTTCTTGAGCTCCTTCAAAAACATGGTCTTTGGTCATCATAAAAGATGTTGGATTTTTTATAAAATCCTTGCCCGCATCCACTAATTTTATAACGCCGTAAGTTTCAATATCTTTTTTAAGAAAGCCAGCAACCAAAACCTGTCTTAATAAGGCCATCCAATATTTATTGTCCTTATCTTTTCCTTTTCCAAAAAAGGGCTGTTCGTTGGTTTTATGTGAGTTTATCAACGCATTTTCTTTTCCTATAAGCACGTTTACCAAATCTTTTGATTTATATTTTTCATTGGTATTTTGTATGGTTTCCAAAAGCAACTTGACATCATCTTGGGCTTCACGTTTGCTTTTAGGATGCCTAACATTGTCATCCATATCACCACCTTCGCCTGTTTCATTGTCAAATTCCTCTCCAAAATAATGCAATATGAATTTTCGTCTGGAAATGGAAGTTTCGGCATAGCCCACTACTTCTTGCAATAAGGCATGCCCTATTTCCTGTTCTGCAACGGGCTTACCAGACATGAATTTTTCTAGTTTTTCAATATCCTTATAGGAATAGAAAGCCAAACAATGGCCCTCACCGCCATCGCGGCCTGCCCTACCGGTTTCTTGATAATAACTTTCAATACTTTTGGGGATATCATGATGGATCACAAACCTAACATCGGGCTTATCAATCCCCATTCCAAACGCAATAGTGGCCACTACCACCTCTACATCTTCCATCAAAAATTTATCTTGATGGCTAGACCGTGTTTTGGCATCCAATCCCGCATGGTAAGGCACAGCATTGATACCGTTTACCTGTAATACTTGCGATAATTCCTCAACACGCTTTCTGCTCAAACAGTAAACAATACCTGATTTGCCTTGGTTTTGTTTTATAAACCTAATAATATCGGCATCCACGTTTTTGGTTTTAGGACGCACTTCATAATATAAATTTGGCCGGTTAAAAGAGGCTTTAAAAGTTTTGGCATCATGAATGCCCAAATTTTTAATAATGTCTTCTTGAACTTTGGGCGTTGCCGTTGCTGTTAATCCTATAATAGGAATATCATCGCCAATTCGTTTTATAATATGCCTAAGGTTTCGGTATTCTGGTCTGAAATCATGGCCCCATTCACTAATACAATGTGCTTCGTCAATGGCCATAAATGATACTTTTACAGAGCGCAAAAACTCAACATTTTCTTCTTTTGTCAAAGATTCCGGCGCTACATAAAGCAATTTGGTCACGCCATTGACAATATCTTCTTTAACACGCTTAACTTCGGTTTTGTTGAGCGAAGAATTCAATACGTGTGCAATACCTTCTTCATTAGAAATCCCCCTAATGGCATCCACTTGGTTTTTCATCAAGGCTATAAGCGGCGACACCACAATAGCCGTGCCTTCTTGCATCAATGCTGGCAATTGGTAACAGAGCGACTTGCCCCCTCCTGTTGGCATGATAACAAACGTATGATTTTTAGATAGAATGCTTTCTATTACAGCTTCTTGAAGTCCTTTGAATTTACCAAAGCCGAAATACTTTTTTAATGCAGATTGCAGATCACTTTTACCTACTGACATGAATGGTTTTAAAAAATTAATTTAACTGATAAAAAATACAACGAAAAATCATGATGCCCATGGTTAAATTAATAATGCATTTGGATTTCCCTCATATTTTTTTCGTTAGTTTTGTAACGAAAATTTCAAATACCTGAAATTTTATTTGAACAACCTTAAAGGTAATAAAATCTTTAAAAGCATCAACTATAAAAAATCAATAAATTTTGAACAGTAAAAATTCTATCATTAATACTGCAAAACAAACTATTAAAATGGAAAGTGATGCCATTTTAAACTTAGCCAACTTGGTTGATGATGATTTTTCAGACGCCGTTGAACTTGTATACAACTCTAAAGGACGCATCATTATTTCTGGAATTGGGAAAAGTGCCATTATTGCCTCAAAAATTGTTGCAACTTTAAATTCTACCGGAACCCCAGCTATTTTTATGCATGCTGCCGATGCCATTCATGGCGATTTAGGCACCATTCTTAAAGAGGATATTGTTATTTGTATTTCTAAAAGTGGTAACACGCCTGAAATTAAAGTACTTATCCCATTAATTAAAAGAGCAAAAAACAAAATAATTGCCATTACTGGCAGCAAAGAATCTTTTTTAGGGCAACATGCCGATTTTGTTTTAAACGCCTACGTTGAAAAAGAAGCCTGCCCAAATAATTTGGCCCCCACAACAAGCACCACGGCACAATTGGTTATAGGCGATGCCCTTGCCGTTTGCCTTTTGGAACTGCGAGGATTTTCAAGTACTGATTTTGCAAAATACCACCCAGGTGGCGCTTTAGGGAAAAAACTATATTTAAGGGTTTTAGATTTATCTTCCATAAACCAGAAACCCCAAGTAAACGAAAACACGAGCATCAGGGATGTTATTATTGAAATTACCGAAAAAATGCTTGGCGTGACCGCCGTAATAGAAAATAATAAAATCATTGGCATCATAACAGATGGCGATTTACGTAGAATGTTGAGCAAAGTGGCGGATTTCTCAAAATTGACCGCCAAAGACATTATGAGCAAAAACCCAAGACGCATTAATTCCAATGCCATGGCCATTGATGCGATGGAAGTTATGGAAACCCACGGTATTTCTCAATTATTGGTAGAAGAAAACGGGCACTATGCCGGCGTGGTACATTTACATGATTTGATAAAAGAAGGTATTATATAATGGCAAAGAAAAATATAAATGAGATGTCTTTTTTAGACCATCTTGAAGAGTTGCGCTGGCACTTGATCAAAGCGGTTTCTGCAGTAATGATTACAGCAACAGCAGCATTTTTAGCAAAAGGCTTTATTTTTGGTACACTTATTTTTGGCCCTTCCAGAGTTGATTTTGTAACTTATGAGTTACTTTGTAACATATCAAAATACATTGGTATGGAAGAAAGCTTTTGCTTTACAGAACTTCCTTTTGAAATACAGAGTAGAACCATGGCCGGGCAGTTTTCCGCACATATCTGGACGGCCATTACCGCTGGTTTTATCATTGCTTTTCCTTATATTATTTATGAATTCTGGAAATTTATAAGTCCGGGCATGCATGAAAACGAACGCAAGCATTCCCGGGGGTTTATCATTGTATCATCCCTATTATTTTTCCTAGGGGTACTTTTTGGCTATTACATTATTTGCCCATTGTCCATCAACTTTTTAGGCACCTACCAAGTGGATCCTTTAGTGCATAATGATTTTGATTTGAATAGTTATATTGGACTTATTAGGGCATCGGTTTTGGCTTCTGGTTTGGTTTTTGAATTGCCCATTATTATTTATTTTCTAACAAAAATTGGATTGGTAACGCCAGAAATCTTGATCAAATACCGAAAATATGCTTTGGTTGGCGTACTGGTTTTATCCGCGGTCATTACACCGCCAGATATTGCCAGCCAGGTAATCGTAGCCATTCCTATCTTGATTTTATACCAAATAAGTATTTACATTGCTAAAATTGTGGTACGAAATCAAAAACGCAGAGAGAGAAAACAAAGCAGTTCATTAAAACATTAAAACGAGTTCTATAATAGTTTATATGATTTTACTATTTTTAGCGTTCAGTATATAATTATGATTCTAAGAGCCGAAAATTTAATGAAGTCCTACAGCGGGCGAAAAGTAGTGAAAGATGTGTCCCTTGAAGTAAAACAAGGCGAAATCGTGGGGCTTTTAGGGCCTAATGGTGCTGGAAAAACTACATCTTTCTATATGATTGTGGGGCTTATAAAACCAAATGGTGGCCATATTTATTTAGATAATACCGAAATTACCAAATACCCCATGTACAAGCGTGCCCAAAACGGCATTGGATATTTGGCTCAAGAGGCTTCCGTTTTCAGAAAATTAAGCATTGAAGACAATATTTTAAGCGTGCTACAACTTACCAAGCTCAGCAAAAAAGAGCAGCACGATAAAATGGAATCTTTAATTGATGAATTTGGTTTGGAACATATTAGAAAAAATAGAGGCGATTTATTGTCTGGAGGCGAACGCCGACGTACCGAAATAGCCCGTGCCTTGGCAACCGACCCTAGTTTTATTTTATTGGATGAGCCTTTTGCTGGCGTGGATCCCGTGGCAGTTGAGGACATTCAACGTATTGTAGCCCAATTGACCAAAAAAAACATTGGTATCTTGATTACCGACCATAACGTACAGGAAACCCTTGCTATTACAGATAGAACCTATTTAATGTTTGAAGGCAGCATACTAAAAGCTGGCGAACCTGAAGAACTTGCCAATGATGAAATGGTACGTAAAGTGTATTTAGGGCAGAATTTTGAACTTCGGAAAAAGAAAATCAGGGAATAAGGCACTAGACCGAATGCTATCTACTTTATTGGGTTTATTATTCCCAACAACATTTAGTAACTTTCAACAAAACGATACATGAATCCAGAAGTTGACACCTATCTTGATAATCTCGATAAATGGCAAAAGGAACTGACAAGACTTCGCCAAATAATAGCGACTTGTGGATTGACAGAAGCATACAAATGGATGCACCCTTGTTATACTTACAATAAAAAGAATGTCTTATTGATTCATGAGTTTAAGGATTACTGTGCCATTCTTTTCCACAAAGGTGCACTGTTGCATGATTCAAACACTATTTTGGTGCAACAAACAGAAAGCACACAATCTGCCAGACAAATTAGATTTACCGACATTTCTGAAATTGAAAAACTTGAACCAGTCATCAAAGCATATATTTTTGAGGCCATTGAAGTGGAAAAAGCGGGTTTGAAAATAAAGAAGAAAAAAACGTCTGACTTTGAAATACCTAAAGAATTAAAACAAAAATTTAAAGAAAACCCAGATTTAGAAAACGCATTCAAAAATCTAACAGAAGGTCGGCAAAGAGGTTATCTTTTGCATTTTTCTAAACCAAAACAATCAAAAACCCGAACATCAAGAATAATAGAAAATACCGATCGTATTTTTAAAGGGAAAGGATTGAACGATTGTATTTGTGGACTTTCAAAACGGCTTCCTAATTGTGATGGTTCGCATAAACAATTAGAAAATTAAATCTAAAAATGCTGCAAAATAGCTTTCCTCAGAATTTAAAAACCAAACCCATTAAATAACTATTTTTCCCAACACTTCAAAATAATTTTGACAATTCAAATATTAATCGTAATATTGCAATGAATAAATAAAATAAAAATGGGATTAGCAAAAACCGAAATGTTTACCGACATGCAAAATGAAATTGCCTTGTTTGCAAAAGTATTTGGACATCCTGCAAGAGTTGCCATTTTACAGCATCTTTTTAAAATCAACAGTTGTGTTTGTGGCGATTTGGTAAACGAAATAGGTCTTGCCCAACCAACAATTTCTCAACATCTTAAAGAACTCAAACATTTAGGATTGATTAAAGGAAACGTAGAAGGCACAAGCGTTTGCTATTGCATAAATACCGATAATTGGACTAAAATGAAAGAAACCATGTTGCAATTCCTAGATCAAGATATATCTAACAAAACAGATTGTTGTTAAAAAAATTTGAAACTATTAATCGTATAATCGCAATAAATAAATATAGATATGAAACTATCAGAAGTAAAAAACAAACTGAACGAATTGGAAACCATTTCTTTTCAGTTACCAAACGGAGAATCAGTACCAAAACATTTTCATGTTACAGAAATTGGAAAAATAACCAAACATTTTATTGATTGTGGCGGAACGGTTCGCAATGAAGAAGTTGTAAATTTTCAACTTTGGAATGCCAACGACTATGACCACAGATTACATCCTGAAAAATTATTGAACATCATCGAACTTTCAGAAAAAGTTTTGGGCATTGAAGATTTGGAAATAGAAGTGGAATATCAAGCCGAGACCATTGGCAAATTCGGGCTTGATTTTGATGGAACTAATTTTCTTTTGACCACAAAACAAACCGACTGTTTAGCAAAAGACACATGCGGTGTTCCTGAAATAAAACCAAAAGTGAAACTATCTGAATTGACCCGTGAGCCCTGTTGTACACCAGACGGCAACTGTTGCTAAAAACATAAACTTTAATAAAATGATAAAAACACAATCAGCCCTGTTTCAAGAAATAGAAAATTTAATTAAGAAATTAAAACCTGAAACTATTTCAGATGAACGTAAAGCAGTTTTACAACCGCTAACTGAATTTATCCAGTCTAAAGTTTCAAATCATCAAGAAATCAGGATCAACTTTATCTGTACCCACAATTCACGAAGAAGCCATTTATCACAGGTTTGGGCGCAAACATTAGCATACTATTTTAATATCAAAAACGTATTCTGTTATTCAGGTGGCACGGAAAGCACAGCACTTTTTCCTATGGTTGCAGAAACTTTACAGAATTCAGGTTTTCAGATTAAAACCATTTCGAAAAACGAGAATCCTATTTACAGTATAAAATATGCTGACAACGCGCATCCAATAATCGGATTTTCAAAAAAATTAGATGATGATTTTAATCCAAAATCTGAATTTGCTGCGATTATGACTTGCTCACAAGCGGATGGTGGTTGTCCTTTTATTTCAGGTGCAGAAAAACGTATTCCCATAACTTTTGAAGACCCAAAAGCATTTGACAGTACACCACAACAAGCCGAAAAATATCAGGAAAGAAATCTGCAAATAGCTACCGAATTATTTTTCGTTTTCTCTCAAATAAATTCTTAAAATGGCATCAAAAAAATTAAGTTTTCTCGATAAAAACCTAACATTTTGGATATTCGTCGCCATGGCCATTGGTGTAGGGCTTAGCTATTTTATACCTACTTTCCCCAATATTATAAACAAATTCAATAGCGGAACAACCAACATTCCCATTGCCATTGGTTTGATTTTAATGATGTATCCACCTTTGGCAAAAGTCAATTATTCACTCTTGCCAAAAGTTTTCAAAAACACAAAAATCCTTTCTATTTCATTAATTCTTAATTGGATAATCGGTCCCGTTCTAATGTTTGTTTTGGCCATCACATTTTTACGGGAGTATCCCGAATATATGGTCGGATTGATTTTAATTGGTTTGGCGCGTTGTATCGCCATGGTTTTGGTCTGGAACGACCTTGCGGAAGGCAGTAGCGAATATGGTGCTGGTTTGGTGGCGTTGAACAGTATTTTTCAAGTTTTTGCATACTCTTTTTATGCGTGGATTTTTATAACCGTTCTTCCGCCTTATTTTGGTTTTGAGGGCGCCATTGTTGATATTTCAATCGTAACCATTGCAGAAAGTGTGGCTATTTATTTGGGAATTCCATTTGTAATGGGCATTTTAAGCCGACTCATTTTAGTGAAACTCAAAGGCGAAACTTGGTACACAAACACATTCATTCCTACAATTTCCCCAATGACATTGATAGCACTTCTGTTTACAATTGTGGTCATGTTTTCATTAAAAGGCGAATTGATTGTTGAAATTCCTATGGACGTTTTGATTATTGCCGTACCGCTACTTATTTATTTTGCTGTCATGTTCATCATTGGCTTTTTCTTTACCAAAGCCATGGGTGCTGAATATGACAAAACCGCAGCTGTTGCATTTACAGCAGCAGGCAATAATTTTGAATTGGCAATTGCGGTTGCCATTGCGGTTTTCGGACTGAATTCTGGACAAGCCTTTGCAGGCGTTATTGGGCCTTTGGTGGAAGTGCCAGCATTGATCTTATTGGTTAGGGTTTCGTTTTGGTTGAAGAAAAAATATTATTAATTTCACTAAAATTCAAATTAAACCAGCCTTAACGTTTCTATTTAAAACAAAGCAAATGCTTTTCTGTTGAGCATTCCAAGACAATGACTATTAACTAAAAAATCAAACCAAACTAGCCAAACTCGTTTTCAAGGTTTCTATTTTTGCCAAGGCATCCGCTTCTTTATTGCGTTCATTTGTTATCACTTGTTCGGGTGCACCAGCTACAAAACGCTCATTTGAGAGTTTCTTTTGTACGGATTTTAAAAAGCCTTCGGTATAACTCAACTCTTCGGTCAGTTTTTTAATTTCAGCTTCCACATCAATGCTTCCAGCCATCGGCACAAAGTATTCGTTGGATTTCACTCTAAAGGTTAAAGCCCCTTCAATAGTTTCAGAAACATAATCCATGCTTTCTAAATGACCCAATTTACTAATAATGGTATCAAAGGTTGTGTTTGTTTTTTCGTTGTTGATCACAGAAAAACCAATGGCATCTTTAAAAGCAATGTTCTTTTGTTTTCTGATATTCCTGATGCCCGTAATCACTTCGGAAGCAAATTCAAATTCAGCTATTAGCGTTTCATTTATAGGTTTTGTTTCGGGCCATTTGGCAACTATCAACGCTTCATCTGGCGTTCTTTCTGCTATATAATGCCAAATATCTTCCGTTAAAAAGGGCATAAACGGATGTACTATTTTCAAATTATTTTCAAAAATGGCAATAATAGCTCGGTAAGTTATAGCATCAATTGGTTGCTGATAAGCTGGTTTTACCATTTCCAATAACCAGCCACAGAAATCATCATAAATCAATTTATAAATGGCCATTAACGCGTCACTCAAACGGTATTTACTGAAATGATCTTCAATCTCCAATAATGCCTTTTGGAACTTCGATACGTACCATTCAACAGCTATTTTACTTGAATTGGGCTGTGGAATATTTTGGTCAATGTCCCAACCATCAACCAAACGGTAGGCATTCCATATTTTGTTTCCAAAGCCTTTCCCTTGTTGGCAAAGTGCTTCATCAAACATCAAATCGTTTCCTGCGGCAGAACTCAACAGTAAGCCCACACGAACACCATCGGCACTATATTCCTCAATCAATTTTAAAGCATCGGGCGAATTCCCTAAACTCTTGCTCATTTTTCGGCGCTGCTTATCACGCACCAAACCTGTTAGATAGACATTATTAAAAGGCTTTTCATCCTTATATTCATAACCCGCAATAATCATACGGGCGACCCAAAAGAAGAGAATATCGGGACCTGTAACCAAATCGTTGGTTGGGTAGTAGTATTTTATATCGTCGTTTTCTGGATTTCTTATACCATCGAATACGCTCATGGGCCATAACCACGATGAGAACCAAGTATCTAAGGCATCTTTATCTTGGGTTAAATCCTCTTTTGTTAAAGGCGCTTTGACTGCGCTCAGCGTGACATTCCGTTTCTTATTGGCTAGTTCAACTGCTTCTTGAATGCTTTCAGCTACAACAAAATCTTCTTTTCCATCGCCATAATAGTAAGCTGGAATTTGTTGTCCCCATAATAACTGGCGGGAAATATTCCAATCGCGGATGTTTTCCATCCAATGGCGGTAGGTGTTTTCAAATTTCTTTGGAAATAACTTTATTTCAGAATCCTCGCCCAAAACCGCTTTGATGGCTGGTTGTGCAAGTTCTTCCATTTTCAAAAACCATTGATCGCTCAATCGTGGTTCAATCACAGCTTTGGTTCTTTCAGATGTTCCTACTTTATTGATACGGGTTTCGGTTTTGACCAAAAACCCTTGGTCTTCCAATTCTTTAGTGATTTCCTTTCTAACTACAAAGCGATCTTTGCCTTCATAATGCATTCCGAAACTATTTAAACTGGCATCTTCATTGAAAATATCAACCACCTGAAGCTTATGCTTATCGCCTAAATTTTTATCGTTTTCATCATGTGCAGGCGTAACTTTTAGGCAACCTGTACCAAATTCCATATCCACATAATCATCTTCTATAATAGGAATTACGCGACCGCAAATAGGTACAATGGCTTGTTTTCCTTTTAAATGCGTGAAACGCTCATCATTGGGGTTTATACAAATAGCGGTATCTCCAAAAATGGTTTCAGGACGTGTTGTTGCTATCGTTAAAGCATTCTCACTCCCTTTTATTTTATATTTTAAATAATAAAGATTGCCTTGTTTTTCCTCATAAATCACTTCTTCATCAGACAAGGTGGTTTTAGCTTCCGGATCCCAATTCACCATACGGTAACCACGGTATATTAGGCCTTTGTTGTACAAATCAACAAATACTTTAATTACGGCTTCAGACATCTCGTCATCCATCGTAAACTTCGTTCTATCCCAATCACAAGAACAGCCTAGTTTTTTTAATTGCTCTAAAATAACCCCGCCGTATTCATGTGTCCAATCCCAAGCATGTTTTAAAAACTCTTCACGTGTTAAAGTGTTTTTATCAATACCTTGTTCTTTCAATTTTGCCACAACTTTGGCTTCCGTAGCTATAGATGCGTGATCCGTACCAGGCACCCAACAAGCATTTTTGCCCAACAACCGTGCACGACGAATCAATACATCTTGAATGGTATTATTAAGCATGTGCCCCATGTGCAGTACACCCGTTACATTTGGTGGCGGAATAGCGATGGTATATGGCTCTCTATCATCTGGTGTGGAATGAAAATATTTGTGTTCCATCCAGTAATCGTACCACTTGTTTTCTACCTGACTAGCATCATATTTTGAAGGCATTTGCATACTTTGGAATAGTTTTTGAATATTGATTTGCAAAAGTACTTATATTTCTTTTTCTGTGAAAGTTTGACAAAAATGAATATCGCTTATTTTAACAGTTTTTAAACTAAACCAGAATGAAGTTATATGTACTTTTATCGAAATTTAATATGTTAACATGTATGCTTTATAGCTAATATTTTTGCAGATAATATAAAAAGTAAGTATGTTTACAGCGAATTTTGAACGTATGAAAACACAAAATCCACACTAACATAGCACACTAAGTGATTCATTTTAAAAACATTACACAACAACAATAAAACAAAAGACATGAAACAATTAATTACAATTTTATTTATCGGATTGATAAGTTTTTCAATCAATGCTCAAGCAAAAATTGAATTTAAAACAGATACTGTAGATTACGGAACTATTGAAAAAGGCGCCGATGGTGTTAGAGTTTTTGAATTTACCAATACAGGTAATGAGCCTCTAATTATTTCTAAAGTAACCTCTAGCTGTGGCTGTACCATTCCTAAAAAGCCTGAAGACCCAATTTTACCAGGGAAAACTGGAGAAATTGAAGTTAAATATGACACCAATAGAGTCAATCCTATTAGAAAAACCATTACCGTCATTTCAAATGCTGAAACACCAACGGTAGCTTTAAAAATTAAAGGTTTGGTAGTAGATTCTAGTAAAGAAAGCGTATTGGAGAAAAAAGACAAAAGTATTGTACAGCAATAAGTAATAGTACTTTATAATTTTATAAAAACCCAAGATAATTAAAAATTATCTTGGGTTTTTTGATGCATTCATCTAAAGTGTTTTCTAATTCAAAAAGAAAAAACATCTATATATTAAAAAACACGTTTTATCGCAACTCGTTATTTCGCTTAAAATATCCCTTTAGTTAAGTGTTTTAAAAAAACATTGATAGTTTCTAGAAAACCAAGCAACTAACCGATTCTACATCAATTTATAAATCTTTATAGCTCCTTTTTTATTTATCGCGCATTTTTAAAAAAACTTTAAGATAATTTTCTCAACTTTGCACCTCAAATTTTTTTTAATGCCAACAATATCAAAAAAGGGGGAACAGATGCCCCAATCGCCTATACGTAAATTAGTTCCATTTGCAGAACAAGCTGCTAAAAATGGTAAAAATATCTATTATTTAAACATTGGGCAACCAGATATTAAAACACCCGAAGCGGCATTAAAGGCCGTTAAGGAAAATGACATTGAGATTTTGTCTTATTCAAAATCTGAAGGTTCTGAAACTTACAGGCAAAAAATAGCCAACTATTTTGAAGGCCATGACATTCATGTGAGTTCTAAAGACATTGTAGTAACAACGGGTGCCAGTGAAGCTTTGCTTTTTGTTTTTGGCAGTATTATGGATCCTGACGACGAAGTGATTATTTCTGAACCGTTTTATGCCAACTACATAGCATTTTCTACGGCATCGGGCGTTAAAGTAGTACCGATAGTTTCTAAAATTGAAGATAACTTTGCTTTGCCTTCGGTGGAAGCCTTTGAAAAACTGATTACCCCAAGAACCAAAGCTATTTTGATTTGTAATCCTGGAAACCCTACGGGCAACCTCTATTCCAAAGAAGAAATTCAGAAATTGGCAGCCATTGTTAAAAAACATGATTTGTTTTTGATTGCAGATGAAGTGTATCGCGAATTTGTTTATGATGGCGAAACCCATTACTCCATCATGCAAGAAAAAGGGATTGAAGACCATGCTATTATGATAGATTCCGTTTCCAAACGATACAGCATGTGCGGCGCACGTGTGGGCAGTTTGGTTTCAAAAAATGAAAGCGTTATCCAAACCGCTATAAAATTTGCCCAAGCCCGATTGAGCCCACCAACTTATGCACAAATAGCAAGTGAGGCGGCGCTTGAAACGCCACAAAGTTATTTTGATGATGTTATTGATGAATATATTGAGCGTAGAAATACGCTTATTACTGAACTCAACAAGATAGAGGGCATTAAAGTGAGCAAACCCAAAGGGGCTTTTTATTGCGTTGTTGAACTCCCTATAAAAGATGCCGACCACTTTGCGCAATGGCTTTTGGAAGATTTTCACGTGAACGGCGAAACCGTTATGGTCGCGCCAGCAGGTGGGTTTTACTCCACACCGGGTTTTGGTTTAAATCAAATACGGATTGCTTATGTGCTTAAAAAGGAGAGCTTGATAAAAGCCGTTAACATTTTAAAAGAAGCCTTAAAAGTTTATAAAGATTAAGTGCAAATCCAACAAAACATATCGCTAAAACCTTATAACACTTTTGGTATTGATGTTACGGCGGCATATTTTGTAGCAGTTACAAATCTTGCTGAATTAAAAGATGTTTTAGCACTTCAAGAGTATCCTAACAAACTTATTTTAGGTGGTGGCAGCAATATGTTGTTGACCCAGAACCAAGATAAATTGGTTATTCACATCAACTTAAAAGGCATTGAAATTGTTTCAGAAAATGAAAATGATGTTTTAGTAAAAGCAAGTGCTGGCGAAAATTGGCACGAGTTTGTTTTATGGTGCATCAAACAGGATTTTGGGGGTTTGGAAAACCTATCATTAATACCCGGAAACGTGGGTACTGCCCCTATTCAAAATATTGGTGCCTATGGCGTGGAATTAAAAGACATTTTTGTTTCTTGTGAAGCTATGTCTTTAAAAGATAAAAAAAAATACACTTTTAACCATTCCGATTGTGATTTTGGGTATAGAAATTCCATTTTCAAACAACAGGAAAAAGGCAAATACATTATTACCAACGTCACATTTAAATTGACAAAAAGGGAACATAAACTCCACATCAATTATGGCGCCATAGCCTCTGAACTTCAAGCTATGCTGATTGAAAAACCAACCATTCAAGACATATCCAAAGCCGTGATAACCATCAGGGAAAGCAAATTGCCAAACCCCAAAGACATTGGCAACAGCGGAAGTTTCTTTAAAAACCCTGTGATACAAAAATGGCAATACCTTTCATTATTAGAAAATTTTGAAGCTATGCCAAGCTACCCTACCTCTGAAGATGAAGTAAAAATACCGGCAGGCTGGCTTATTGAAAAAGCTGGTTTTAAAGGCAAACGCTTTGGCGATTATGGCATTCACAAAAACCAAGCGTTGGTACTTGTTAATTACGGAAACGCCAAAGGCTCAGATATTTTAAAACTTTCAGAGCTCATTCAAAAAACCATACAAAGATTATTCAACATTACCATTGAAGCCGAAGTAAATATCTTATAATCAAAAAGAAATCTCTAACTTTGATGTTATCGCCATATAAAACACTCTCATTAAAACCGACATTGCCGTGATTTCAGCCACAGAAAAGGAAATAGTAAATTTATTGGAAAAAAGCGACAAAAAAGCTATTTCACTTTTGTACGATTATTATTCTGATGCGCTTTATGGCGTTATTTCAAAAGTCATTTCAGATGAGGATTTAGCACAAGACGTGCTTCAAGAAAGCTTTGTGAAAATCTGGAAAAATTCAAAAAAATACGATGCCACAAAGGCAAGATTATTTACGTGGCTTTATAGAATTGCCTATAATACGGCCATTGACAAAGTACGCTCATTAAAAAATAAAAGCGGCAAAGAAGTCCAAATAGAGACTTCATCCGTATATAAGATAAAATCAAACGAATTAAACCAAGATGTTTTAGATATTAAAAAGCATCTAAACAGTTTAGATGAAAAATATCAAATTGTGTTACATGCCCTCTTTTTTGAAGGCATGACACAGCAAGAAGCAAGCGAAGAATTAAACATGCCGCTTGGAACCATAAAATCGAGATTAAAGATTGGATTGCGTGAATTGAAAAAAATTTATCATCCTTAATTAAAACAGTCATGAATGCGAAAATAACTACTTTTTTAAATTCTGACCTATTAGAAAAATATCTACTAGGCCACACAACTTCTGAAGAAACTGAAATGGTGGAAACCTATATTTCAAAATATCCAGAAGTACAAAACGCTTACAACACCCTACAATTTAATTTGGAAGTGGTTGCGAAAAGCAATGCCGTTGAAGTTCCTAAACATATTCTAAATGATATTTTAGAAGCACTTGACGATGCCCCTGTGATACCATTAAAAGCACGTAAAAACAATAAAATTTGGTACAAGTTAAGTATAGCTGCCAGTTTTGCAGCCTTCTTTTTTGCCGTATCTTCTTTATTTCTTTACAATCAAAAACAAAAACTTTCTGATGAAAACCAAGTGGTTGTTGACGAAATTTTTGATTTGCGAAGTGATATTGCCAAAAACAATGAAATGCTTGACAGTGTAATGCGGCAGCTTTTAAAACTGAACAATCCTGAAACTGAAAAGTACATTATCAATGGAAACGATCGTGCTAAGGATTTGAAAACCGTAGCATATATCAACCCAAAAGACAAAACATCAATGATTGATGTGGTTTCTCTCCCTAAATTACCAGAAGAGCAATGCTATCAAATTTGGGCAGAATTGCAAGGTAAAATGGTAAGTCTCGGGGTTTTAAGTGAAGCTGATAGAAAACTCAGAGCCATACCTTACACAGAACATGCGCGTGGATTTAACATAACTATCGAACCAAAAGGCGGTAACACCGTAGCCTCTGTACAAAATACTGTTGCTGAAATTAATTTTCAGTAAAAAAAGCGTAACACAATTGATTAATTAGCGCAAACAAAGCAGCCCTGCTTTTTAAAAAGCAGGGCTGTTTTTATATTGCAAAACGGTTCTTATTCCATATCAAACAAAGCTTTATGGATAAAACCCGCAACAATAGCACCTGCAATAGGCGCCAACCAAAACAACCATAGTTGCGCGGTAAACTCACCACCTGCAAATAATGCTTGACTTGTAGAACGCGCAGGATTTACAGACGTGTTAGAAATAGGAATGCTGATTAAGTGTATCAACGTCAACGCCAAACCAATGGCAATTCCCGCAAACCCCTTGGGCGCTTTAGGATACGTACTTCCTAAAATAACCAACAGGAAAAACATAGTAAGAACAAATTCTGCAATCAAAACAGATACCATACTATACCCTCCAGGAGACAATTCGCCATAACCATTGGCTGCAAAACTGCCAATATCAACAAAATCAGACTTGCCAGAAATAATGGCATACAATACGCCAGCTGCCGCTATACCGCCAATAACTTGAGCCACAATATAGCCCAATATATTTTTGGCTTCAAATTTTCCTCCAGCCCACAACCCCAATGTAACAGCTGGATTGAAATGCGCTCCAGACACATGGCCTACAGCATAAGCCATAGTCAGCACAGTAAGACCAAAAGCCAAGGCGACCCCTGCAAAGCCAATACCCAATTCTGGATAGCCCGCTGCAAAAATAGCACTTCCGCAACCACCAAAAACCAGCCAAAAGGTTCCCAAAAATTCTGCAAATAGTTTTTTCATAAATTAAAAATTTAAATGGTTAGATAATTAAATATACAAATAATTGCTTATTAGACACCTAAAAATTAATTACGTCACTAGCATATCTTTTTCATCCAACTTTAAATTTATTATCAAAATTCATATCTTTGCATAAAATATAAGACATGAAACTTCTTTTAATTACAATCGTTTTATTAGGTTTGGGAGTCGCTGGAATCGCCATCAAAATCTGGGCAAAAAAAGATGGTAAATTTGCTGGTACTTGTGCCAGTCAAAACCCAATGCTAAACAAAGAAGGCGAATCATGCGGTTTCTGCGGAAAAACACCAGACCAGTTTAAAGATTGCAATGAACCTCAGCATTCATAGCTATTTATGATATTTCTTGACTTTGTTTGCTACACATTTGCTGTTGTAGTTTTTTTTCAATTAGTGCTTTATCTATTTTTCTTCGGAAGGTTTGCTTTTTTTAAACAGAAAAAAGAAACCACAATAAACATTCCTGTTTCTGTTATTATTTGTGCTAAAAATGAAGCTGAAAATTTAAAGAATTTTCTACCTTCTATTATCGGGCAAGATTATCCAAATTTCGAGATTGTACTCATCAATGATGCCTCATGTGATGACACATTGGAAGTCATGGAAGCCTTTGCCAGCAAAAACAGCAACATTAAAATTGTTGATGTTAAAAATAACGAAGCTTTTTGGGGGAACAAAAAATATGCTCTAACGCTTGGCATCAAAGCCTCAAAAAACGAGCATCTTTTATTTACAGATGCCGACTGCAAACCTGTTTCCAAACATTGGATTACTGAAATGTCTTCACTTTTCAACAACAAAAAATCTGTTGTTTTGGGTTATGGAAAATATACTAAAACCAACAAATCCTTTTTAAACAAACTCATACGTTTTGAAACCGTAATAACAGCCATCCAATATTTTACATTTGCAAAATTTGACATGCCTTATATGGGCGTTGGCAGAAACTTGGCCTATACAAAAGACACCTTTTTTAAAGCGAACGGCTTTATAAACCATATAAAAGTACGTTCTGGTGACGATGATTTATTTGTAAACCAGGTGGCCACCAAAAACAATACCGCTGTTTGTATTTCAGAAAATAGTTTTACAGAATCGCTCCCAAAAAACAGTTTTAGCGACTGGATAAAACAAAAAAGACGTCACATTTCCACCGCAAAACATTATAAACAAAAACATAAAGTGTTATTGGCATTGCTTTATATTTTTCAATTTCTTTTTTGGGGTTTAGCGTTTGTACTGCTCATTACATTACATCATTGGGTGATCGTACTTGCATTGCTATTCATTAAAATTATTATACAATATATCATCATAGGTATTTCAGCAAAAAAATTGGGAGAAAAAGACCTATTATTTTTAATTCCGTTTTTAGAGGTGTTTTTAATTGCCACGCATTTAACTATCTTTATAAAGAATTTAATTGCAAAACCCGACTATTGGAAATAAACGAAGCCATCCAACGTGCCAAGCAGAACGACCAAAAAGCATTTAATTATTTATTGGATACCTTTTGGGATGCTGTTTATGGATTTCAATTAAAGCGCATTCAGAATGAAAATGATGCTGAAGATGTTACCATCCAAACATTTTCTAGGGCTTTTGATAAAATTGATACATTCAACGAAGAATACAAATTCAAAACATGGTTGATTACCATTTCAAAACACATTCATATTGATATTCTTCGGAAAGAAAAAAATTCCATTTCCCAAATTATTTCTAAAGATGACGGCTATGCCTATCAAGTCTTGGACGAATCGCCTTCCCCAGAAGACGAACTGATCACCGAGCAAAATTTAGCCAAGTTATTACGGGATATCAAAAAGCTAAAACCGCATTATCAAGAAATGATCAATTTAAGGTATTTCCAAGAATTGAGCTATAAAGAAATTTCAAAAGAACTGAACGAACCCATAAATAACGTGAAAGTTAAATTGCTACGAGCTAAAAAACTTTTGGCAGATATTATAACGAAATCGTTATGATTAAAACATTAAAAAACTTCGGCCCAGGCTTATTATTTGCTGGTGCTGCCATTGGCGTTTCCCATTTGGTGCAATCTACCCGAGCCGGTGCAGATTTCGGAATGGGCTTACTTTGGGCCTTGCTTTTAGTGAATATTTTCAAATACCCGTTTTTTCAATTTGGGCCAAGATATGCTGCCGCAACTAGCGAAAGTTTACTGGATGGTTATAAAAAATTGGGTCATAGCGTTCTCGCTATTTATTACACAATCAATTTGGCTACCATGTTTACCATTCAAACAGCAGTAACCATTGTAACCGCAGGCTTAGCCTCTACCCTTTTTGGGGATTATTTCAGTCTTAAAACCTGGACGGTTATCATTTTAATGATTTGCATTGCCATCTTAATGTTCGGGAAATACAAACTGCTGGACAGGCTGATGAAAATCATCATCATTACCCTTACCATAAGTACCATTATAGCCGTTTATATAGCATTTTCAAATCATGCCAACCCCATGTCATTTCAACAAATACTTCCTAAAAACAGTTTGGAAATCGCTTTTTTAATTGCTTTTATGGGATGGATGCCTGCACCTTTGGACGTTTCTATTTGGCAATCGCTCTGGACTATTGAAAAGAACAAAGACACCAAACAATACACACCAAAATCGGCTTTGTTTGATTTTAATGTAGGTTATTTAAGCACGATTGTTTTGGGTGTTGGTTTTTTAAGTCTAGGTACTTTAATCATGTTTCAAAGTGGCGAAACATTTAGTGCTTCCGCAGGCATTTTTTCCGGACAATTAATAAACATGTACACCGCTAGCTTAGGCAATTGGGCTTACATAATTATTGGTATTGCAGCGTTTACAACCATGTTCAGCACCACATTGACCACCATGGACGCATCGCCTAGAGCCATGGCAAAAACCACCCAATTATTGTTTAAAAAATCATCGAAATTCAATTATAGTTTTTGGATAGCGCTATTAGCTATCGGCACCATTGCCATCTTTTTGTTTTTAGCTTCAGAAATGGGATTGCTTATTAAAATCGCCACTATTTTATCTTTTATAACAGCACCTTTTTTCGCCATTATCAACTATAAACTTATTTGCAGTAAACACACGCCAAAATCATGGCAGCCGTCCAAAACACTACATGTTTTAAGTTGGTTGGGCATCTTATTTTTGATAGGGTTCAGCATCTGGTATCTCACGACTTTATAAGGCACTTTTAAAAGAATACTTTGTATCTTTGCATCTCTATTTTTATATGAAGATGAATACAGAAACCCTATCTAATATATTGCCAGAAGAGCGTCAACCCAAACCAAAATGGCTTCGTGTAAAATTGCCCACAGGCAAAAAATACACCGAATTAAGAGGCTTGGTTGACAAATATAAACTAAATACCATTTGTACCTCTGGGAGTTGCCCCAATGTGGGAGAATGCTGGGGAGAAGGAACAGCAACCTTTATGATTTTAGGAAATGTTTGTACCCGTTCCTGTGGCTTTTGTGGTGTAAAAACGGGTCGACCAGAAACGGTTGATTGGGACGAGCCTGAAAAAGTAGCACGCTCCATAAAACTCATGAAAATAAAACATGCCGTTTTAACAAGTGTTGACAGAGATGATTTAAAAGATATGGGTAGCATTATGTGGGCAGAAACCATTAAAGCCGTTCGCAGAATGAATCCTGAAACCACCCTTGAAACCTTGATACCCGATTTCCAAGGCATTGAAAAGCATATTGATAGAATTGTAGATGTAGCGCCAGAAGTCGTGTCTCATAATATTGAAACGGTTCGAAGATTGACCCGAGAAGTACGCATTCAAGCCCAATACGATAGAAGTATGGGCGTTTTAAAATACCTAAAACAACAAGGGCAACGCCGAACAAAATCTGGTATTATGCTAGGTTTAGGCGAAACCCGCGAAGAGGTTATTGAAACCTTGCACGATTTAAAGGCCCATGATGTAGATGTGGTTACTATTGGCCAATACCTTCAGCCTAGCAAAAAACACTTGCCCGTAAAACAGTTTATAAACCCAGACCAATTTAAAGAATACGAAGAAATCGGTTTGGAATTAGGGTTTCGCCACGTGGAAAGCAGCGCATTGGTGCGTTCTTCATACAAAGCCCAAAAACACATTAATTAAGTATGATTCGTGTAGCCATAAACGGTTTTGGCAGAATTGGTAGACGTGTTTTTAGATTGCTCCAAAATCATAAAAACATTGAGGTAGTTGCCATCAACGATTTGGCAGATACCAAAGCCTTAAGTCACTTGCTAAAATACGATAGCATTCATGGCATTTTCAACGGAACTGTTTCCGCTGAAGCCAATCATATCATTGTAAACAATCAAAAGATTGCATTACTCAATCAACAACACCCCAAAGATATTAACTGGAAACCTTTCAATATCGATTTTGTTATTGAAGCTACTGGTAAATTTAAATCAACTCCCGATTTAGAGCATCACATAAAAAATGGTTGCAAGCAAGTTATTTTAAGTGTCCCACCTATTGAAGATAATATAAAAACCATTGTATTGGGCGTTAATGAAAAAAGCATCGATGGCACAGAGCAAATCATCTCAAACGCTTCTTGTACCACAAATAATGCGGCGCCCATGATTGATATTATCGATTCGCTTTGCGGCATCAATCAAGCCTATATTACAACCGTACATTCCTATACTACGGACCAAAGTTTACATGATCAGCCCCACAAAGATTTGCGACGTGCTAGGGCTGCTGGTCAATCCATTGTGCCCACTACAACAGGTGCCGCCAAAGCATTGACCAAAATTTTTCCGCACTTATCAAACGTTATTGGTGGTTGTGGCATTAGGGTGCCCGTAGCAAACGGTTCGCTTACTGATATAACTTGTAATGTTAAAAAAACGGTTAGTATTCAAGATATTAACAACGCTTTTAAAGAAGCTTCTGAAAATAAATACAAAGGCATTTTAGAATATACCGAAGACCCCATTGTTTCCATTGATATTGTTGGAAATACACATTCCTGTATTTTTGATTCCCAAATGACTTCTGTAATAGGGAATATGGTAAAAATAATTGGCTGGTATGATAATGAAACCGCCTATTCTAAACGAATTATTGACTTAATATGCAATTTATCGGAAAAAAAGTGTAGTTTATCGAATAAATAATTATATTTGTCGCTATTATTGAATGTAAAAATGTCCCAAATCAATACATACATAGTTGCCATTTTCATGCTCTTAGCAGTATCGGTACCATCACAAAATTCTGTGAATGAGGATCCTGAAATTCTTCAAAACACCATTAACTACCGTGTTGTCGAAGCTCAAAATGCTATTGAGAATTACAAATATTATCAAGCCCAAAACAAGTTAGATGATGCTTTGGAGCTTGCCCACAAAATTGACAACAAAAAAAGCATTGGTATTATAAATGCCCTAAAAGGTCAACTATATCTTATTATAGAAAAACCTGAGGAAGCCATAAAATCTCTAAATAAAGCTGTTGAAGTACAACGTATTATCAATGACAATGAAAATTTAGGCAAATCCTATAAAATTTTTGGCGATGTTTATTTGAGCAAAAAAAACTACTATTTAGCACTAGATCAATATACTGCGGCCAAATCTAAATTTCAAGAAGAAGGACTAAATGATAGGCTTGCAGACTTGCTTTTAAGTGAAGGAAAAACTTATGTGGCTTTAAAAAACAACAGAAAAGCCAGAGTGCTTTTTGAACAATCCATCGCTTTATCAAAAAAATTAGACCTATCAAAAACCTTAAGCAACGGTTTGATAAAACATGCCGAAGTGTATCATGACTTAGGGGACAATGACAAAGCTTTAACCTTAGCTATAGACGGCTTACAGATTGCAAAACAAAATAACTTTTCTGAAATTCTTGATGATGCGTATTTAACCATTAGTAAAATCTACGAAAACAAAGAAGACTACAAAAACTCAAACGATTACCTAAAGGCCCACATAAAGTTATCCGATTCCATTCTTAATGTGAAACGCGCCAATTTATCGCCAGAAATGCAGGTAAAGTCTTTGATAAATGACCAAAGTGAAAGTATTAAAAAACAAGCCGAAGATTTAAAAAAATTCAAAGACGACAAAGATTTAAGCACCTTAATCTCCATTTTAAGTGTTGCTTTAATTACCATATTATCCTTGTTGACACTCTCGCTTTACAAAAACAACAACATACGTTTAAAAACCAATAATATGCTCCATAAGAAAAATGGAGAGCTTATTATTGCCAAGGAAAAAGCCGAACTGGCATCAAAAACCAAAGCCAATTTCCTTTCTACCGTAACGCACGAGTTGAGAACACCACTCTATGCTGTTACCGGTTTAAGCAACATGCTTTTGGATGAAAACCCAAAACCAGAACAAATCCAACACTTAAAATCGCTTAAGTTTTCTGGCGATTATCTGTTAACGTTCATTAACGATATCCTTCAACTTAACAAAATTGAAGCCAATAAAGTGGACATAGAACCTGAGCCATTCGACCTAAAAAACAAAATAAACAATATTGTTTTGGCCTTGAACAATTCGGCATTGGACAACGACATAAAAATCCATTTTGAATACGATACAGATTTACCTAAAAACTTTATTGCCGACCAATTAAAGATTTCGCAAATACTCATCAACCTTATCGGAAACTCCATTAAGTTTACAAAGGATGGGGATATTTGGATTCGAGTTTATAAAATAAACCAAGAAGGCGGCATTTATACGTTACGCTTTGAAGTGGAAGATAATGGCATTGGAATTAGCCAAGAAAAACAACAAAACATGTTTGAAAGTTTTTCTCAAGGCTCTATTCAAATCAACAGAAAATATGGTGGTACTGGTCTGGGGCTTTCCATTGTAAAAGGCTTGATTGAAATCCTTAATGGTCAAATATATTTAAAAAGTGAACTAGGAAAAGGTTCTACATTCTATTTTGAAATTCCATTGGAATACACAAAAGAACAGGAACAAGAAGCCATAGAAAAGAAAACCAACTATTTGAGAAAGGTTGAAGAACTGGATTTGAGCAATATTAAAATTTTGGTGGTTGAAGACAATAAAATCAACCAAATGATTACCAAAAAAATACTTACCAAAATGCAACTTAGTTGTGATATTGTCGATAATGGCGAAGAAGCTGTAGATATGATTAAAAACAATAAATACGACATCATATTAATGGACATCCATATGCCAGGCATTAGCGGTATAGAAGCCACTAAAATAGTAAGGACTTTTGATAAAGAACTGACCATTTTTGCTTTAACGGCCGTGACCATTGAAGACAAAATGCAGGAGTTTGAAGAAGCTGGATTTACAGATATTATCCCAAAACCATTCAAGCAAGAGGAATTTGAGAAAAAACTTTTCAATGCACTTACTAAGAACAATACATCTGCTACCGCTTAGTATTGTGATACAAAGTTTTTAATTAAATCATCAAATTTTTGGCTTTCATCAATTGCTACTTTTATAGGTAAGTAATACAATTTATCTTGTAAATATTTGTAGTGTTTCAAGCGCATAAAATCTTTTTCCGTCGTAATAATCATTGCTTTTTCGTTTAGCTTGGCAATATCATCTTGAGAAAATTCGTGATGGTCCTTAAAATTCAAATGCTGAAACTTCAAATTCTTATTACTTAAAAAATCAATCAAAGGTTTGGGGTTTGCAATACCTGTCACCAAAGTAAAAGCATTCAAATTAGCAATACTTTTTGTAACATTTAAAGACACCACTTCATCAGCATAATCAATCGCGCTAAAAAACACAAACTGCTCTTTTTTAGGATTAATTTGTTTTATAATCTCAGCTCTTTTTGAGGCATCCAAATCATTTGGGCATTTGGTAACTACAATGATATTGGCACGTTCCGCACCACTTCTTGGTTCACGCAAATTACCTGTGGGCAATACAAAATCATCGGTATATAAATCATTGCAAGTAGTCAATAAAATATTAAGACCCGCTTTTACTTTTCTGTGCTGATAGGCATCATCTAGCAAAATAATCTCTGGTGGATTTTTTAATGCCATTAATGTTTCAATACCTTCTCGCCTATCGGCATCCACAGCCACTTGAATATCTTTTTGAAACTTGGTATAAAATTGAAACGGCTCATCGCCTAAAATTTCAACGGAAGTATTCTCATCAGCCAATTGAAACCCTTCAGATTTGCGTTTGTAGCCCCTGCTTAATGTCGCCAATTTATAATCAGCTTTCAGTAAGTCAATCAAATACTCAATCATAGGTGTTTTCCCTGTACCGCCCACACTCAAATTGCCGACACAAATCACGGGGAAATGGTATAATTTCGATTTTTTTATTCCTAAATCATACAGTTTATTCCGCAAACTGGTTACCGTATAATACACAGGCACAAAAGGAAACAATATTTTTCTTACTAGCTTCACAGCAACGAAAGTAATTATTTTATCTTTGATGCAAAACATAATTATTTATGATTATTCAAGATGCTATAAATCATTTAGAAACGTTCGCTCCTTTAGCCTACGCTGAGGATTTTGATAATGTAGGCCTTTTGGTGGGAAACAGAAATGCAAAACTTACTGGTATTTTAGTCACTTTAGACACGCTTGAGTCCGTTGTTTACGAGGCCATTGAAACGAATTGCAACCTAATTGTAAGCTTCCACCCTATTGTTTTTAAAGGTTTAAAAAAACTTACCGGAAAAAATTATGTAGAGCGTGTGGTCATAAAAGCCATAAAACATGACATTGCCATTTACAGCATCCACACGGCATTAGACAATGCTTTGCAAGGCGTGAACGACATGATTTGCAATCAACTGGAACTCAAAAACAAACAGATTTTGATACCGCAAAACAACACCATAAAAAAACTCATCACCTTTGTACCGAAAGCAAATGCCGAAATTCTTAGAAACGCTTTATTTAAAGCAGGCGCCGGTAGTATTGGAAATTATAACGATTGCAGTTTTAACACAGAAGGCGTTGGCACGTTTAATGGCAATGAAAACTCCAATCCAGTAAAAGGCAAAAAGGGGAACATCCATTTTGAAGAAGAAATTCAAATCAGCGTCACATTCAAAAAGCATTTGGAAAGCAATATTCTTAAAACCCTTTTCAAAACGCATCCTTATGAAGAAGTCGCCTATGAAATCACGACATTGGAAAACAAAAACCAACACATTGGCATTGGCATGATTGCCGAACTTGAAAACGCCATGACAGAAAACGGTTTTTTAGTGGATCTAAAAACGAAAATGAACACAGAATGCATCCGCCATTCGGCTTTATTAGGTAAACCTATTAAAAAAATAGCCGTATTAGGTGGTTCGGGCAGTTTTGCTATAGAAGCCGCTAAAGCCTCTGGTGCCGATATATTTATAACGGCAGATTTAAAATACCATGACTTTTTTACCGCTGAAAACCAGATCATTATCGCTGATATCGGACATTATGAAAGTGAGCAATACACAAAAAACGGTTTAGTAGCATTTCTTACGAAAAAAATCACTAATTTTGCAGTCGTTTTATCAAAGACAAACACCAATCCTGTTAAGTATTTTTAAAGTATGGCAAAAAAGAAAGAACTAACTGTTGAAGAGCGCTTAAGAGCTTTGTATGATTTACAGCTTATAGATTCTCGTATTGACGAAATTAGAAATGTCCGTGGAGAACTTCCATTAGAAGTTCGTGATTTGGAAGATGAAGTTGCTGGACTGAAAATAAGACTGGAAAAATTAGTTTCTGGTTTAGAGATTATAGACAATGACATTGTTGCGAAAAAAAATCTTATTGAAGAAGCTAAAGCTTTAATAAAGAAATATGGTGAACAACAAAAAAATGTTAGAAATAACAGAGAGTTCAATTCACTTACCAAAGAGGTTGAGTTTCAAGAATTAGAAATCCAATTGGCTGAAAAGCACATCAAGGAATTTAAAGCTCAAATTGAACAGAAAAAAGACATTATTTCTGAAACCAAAGAACGCGTAAGAGAACGTGAGAACCATTTAAAGCACAAAAAAAGCGAATTGGATGCTATTTTGGCTGAAACTGAAAAAGAAGAGCAAACCTTAATCTCAAAATCTGATGATTATAAGTCTGAAATAGAAGAGCGTTTGGTTGCTGCTTATACCAGAATTCGTAAAAACGTAAAAAACGGTTTAGCGATTGTTCCTATTGAAAGAGGCGCATCAGGCGGTTCGTTCTTTACCATTCCACCACAAGTACAAGTAGAAATTGCTTCTCGTAAAAAAGTTATTACCGATGAGCACAGTGGTAGAATTTTAGTAGATGCAGAACTTGCCGAAGAGCAAAAAGCAAAAATGGAGAAATTGTTTTCTAAACTGTAATTCCGTTCAACATATATTTTAAAAGCCCTCATTTACGTGAGGGCTTTTTTTTTACATAAATTTCACACCTTTTATTTTAAGGTTTTCTACTTTTATTCGTCTATTAGAAAAAACACATTATGAAAAATCTATTTCCCATAGTATTTTTAGCCTTATGCTTCAGTTGCAAAAACAATGCACAATCCGACCAAAAACAAGCCGAGGTCATCAACGCCAAACCTATTGAAGTCCCCATGCAAAACGGTAAGGCCAAAGCCTATTTTGCCAGCGGTTGTTTTTGGTGCGTGGAAGCCATTTACGAAAGCGTAAAAGGTGTTGACGAAGTGATTAGCGGCTATGCTGGCGGACATACAAAACAACCCACTTACGCAGCCAGCAACACAGGAACAACGGGACACGCAGAAGCTGTTGAAGTGATATACAACCCAAATATAGTGCGTTTTGAAACCTTGGTGGATATTTATTTTGGCTCTCAAGACCCAACACAAGTAAACGGCCAAGGTAACGACATCGGTTCACAATACCGCTCCATTATTTTTTATCAAAATGATGCTCAAAAACAAATCATTCTAAAGAAAAAAAGCGCACTGGAAAAAGAAATCAATGCAAAAGTTGCTGCGGAAGTCTATCCCTTTCAAAAATTTTGGGTGGCGGAAGATTACCATCAAAATTACGAAAAACTGCATCCAGAAAACCCTTATATCCAAACTGTTTCCATTCCCAGATTAAAACGCTTTAAAGCAAAATTTCCTGAATTATTAAAAGAAAAGCATTGAAACAAAAATCCAGATTACAATTTTAAAGCGTATATCCAATAAATAATATTCCGCTTTAAGCGTCACTATATATTCAAAAACTTTAGCCAAACCGGTTAAAGTTTTTTTTACAATAAAACAATCCTTATGTTTTTTTCAGAGATGGGTCGCTATCGTAAACCAAAACGTAGTGCCTATGCCTTCCTTGCTTTTTACCCGTATACCGCCTCCAAGTATCTCGATATAAGCCTTAGCAATGGTCAGACCTAAACCCGCACCGTGCAATGCTTTTTTGTTTTGAATATCCACTTGATAAAATGGTTGAAAAATAGCTTCAAAATCATCTTTAGGAATCCCTATGCCAGTATCCTTTATGTAAAACTCTAAAAAATGGTCATCAAGATGTGCACAACCTATTTCAATAGTGCCGTTTTCTGTATATTTAATAGCGTTTTTAACTAGATATTTCAATATAGCGGTTAACTTATCACTATCAGAATTTATGATAGCATCATTTGCAGTAACCGTGTTTTTCTGTATAAAATGAATGTCTTTTTCTTCTGTTTGAGACAAAAAAGTGTCATAGACTTCGTTTATGTTTTCATTTACATTGAATGTTTTTACTTGAATTCCTACTAAACCCGTTTCTATTTTTGAAACATTCAAAATATCAGAAATAACTACTGATAATTCGTTACCATTTGTTTCAATGATTCCAACATATTCTTGATACTCCTTATCATTTTTATTATAGGCTTTTAAAAACTCGGCGCAGCCCAATATACCGTACATGGGCGTTCGTATTTCATGGCTCATATTGGCCAAGAAAGCCGATTTTAACCTATCAGACTTCTCTGCTTTTTGTTTAGCTTCCAATACATTTTCATGTTTTTCCTTCAATTCCAACTGTAGCTCATTTTCTTTCAATAAAGCCCGATGTAAATGATATATTAAAAATGATATGGAAAAAACAATCAATAGACTAAATAGTATATTGTTAATAAAAACAATGCACATGACCTCAAACTGAACCTGCTTAAAAATCGGTAAATCAAATAATTCAAAATAAAAACTGATGAGAACCAATGCATAAAACAAAGCCGTTATATAAACAGAAATCAAACCTGCTTTTCTTCCGCTATAAAGCGTTATCAAAATATTTAATACAAAAAGCAGAATACTTCCATTACCATCAAATCCCAGATATAAGGTTAATGCAAACGACAACAGGAATAAATTGGCAGAGAACAAAAACTTTTTTCTTTCCAAACCCATATTTTTATTGAAGAGAATAAACAGCATTACAAATATTGCTAGACTATCAATATAAAGCACAAATAGCTTATCTAACACAATGGAAGCAACAACACTAGGAACATAAGAAAAAACACCTAAAACTACCGTTACAAGTAGGATAGACACAAAAAGCTTATCCCTAAAATAAAGTAAACCCTCACTTTCACTTCTATTGGAAAAACCAATATAATCAATATACCATTGTTGGTAATTGGCCCATAGTTTATTTATCATCTCTCAACACCTTTTACAAATAACGTAGTAAAATTAAACAATTACTTCGATTCATCTAATTTAATAGAATTTTATCGATTAATGGTTTTATGTTTTTGTAGTATAATTGTTTTATTTTTGTTTGAAACCCAAAAACGCACACTCGTGTCAAATTATAGATCAGGTTTAAATTACGCCAAGGAACAAGACTTCAACGACGACTTGTCTCATTACAGAAATCAATTCCATATTCCCAAAGACCAACATGGAAATGATGTGATTTATTTCTGCGGAAACTCTTTAGGACTACAACCAAAATCGACAAAAAAATATATCGACCAAGAATTGGAAGATTGGGCAAATCTCGGAGTTGAGGGTCATTTTGAAGCCAAAAACCCTTGGTTACATTACAATGAGCTGCTTACTGAAAACATGGCCAAAGTCGTTGGCGCAAAACCTATTGAAGTCGTGGTAATGAACACACTTACCGTAAACCTGCATTTGATGATGGTATCGTTTTACCAACCCACAAAAACATGTTATAAAATACTTATTGAAAATGATGTGTTTCCATCGGATAAATATGCGGTGGAATCGCAATTGAGGCATCATGATTATGATGAAAAAGAAGGATTGATACTTTGGAAGCCTAGAAAAAACGAAAAGTTGAATCGCTACGAAGATTTAGAAACCATTTTAGAAGAACAAGGCAACGAAATTGCCCTCATTATGATTGGCGCCATCAATTATTACACAGGGCAGTATTTTGATTTAAAACGCATCACAGAACTCGCCCATAAATATGGCTGCAAAGTGGGTTTTGATTGTGCGCATGCAGCAGGAAACGTACCACTCAATTTACACGATTCCGGTGCCGATTTTGCCGTTTGGTGTACTTATAAATACCTCAATTCTGGCCCTGGAAGTTTAGCGGGTTGCTTCGTGCATGAACGCCATGCGCATAAAAAAACACTCAATAGATTTACCGGTTGGTGGAGCCACAATAAAGAAACCCGTTTTAAAATGCGGGATCTATTTGATGTGATTTCCGGCGCAGAAGGCTGGCAACTCAGCAACCCGCCCATTTTATCCATGGCTGCCATTAAAGCCTCTTTGGAATTATATAATGAAGTGGGTATTGAAAAACTAGTACTGAAGTCTAAAAAATTAACGGGTTATTTTGAATTTTTAATCAGCGAACTATACAATGATAATATAAAAATAATCACACCAAAAAACCCAGAAGAACGGGGCTGCCAATTATCCATTCAAGTAAAAAACGCCAATAAATCATTGCATACAAAATTAACCAAAGCCGGCGTGATTTGCGATTGGAGAGAACCCGATGTGATACGCTGCGCCCCAACGCCGTTTTATAATTCGTTTGTAGATGTGTATTTTATGGTTGAAAAATTGAAAGGAATATTAAATTGATTTGTCATTCCTGTGAAAGCAGGAATCCATTATCATAGAATTAAAACCAATAAGATTCCCACCTTCGTGGGAATAAAAGAATGAAGAACAATCAAAACATACTCATCATCGGCGCAGGTCTCTGCGGTGCTTTATTGGCACTTCGGTTAGGGCAACGCGGTTATAACATCACGCTTATTGAAATGCGTCCCGATTTACGAAAAGTGGACATTAGCGAAGGGCGTTCCATAAATTTGGCCATTTCAGACCGTGGTATTAAAGCCATGAAACTGGTTGGTGTTCAGGATAAGGTAGAAGCTCTGTGTATTCCTATGCATGGCCGCATGATTCATGATACCGAAGGCAACTCCTTTTTATCAAAATATAGTGGCCGCGACCACAAATATATCAGCTCTGTATCAAGACAAGACCTTACGGCTTTATTGCTGGATGAAGCTGAAACCCTGAAAAATGTGACTTTAATTTTCAATAAAAAATGCAAACAAGTCGATTTTGAAAATAAACAAGCCACGTTTATAGATTATCAAACTAAAGCTGTTTCAACCATCGAGGCCGATGTTATTTTTGGAACAGACGGCGCTGGCTCTTCATTACGGAAAAGCTATTATTCCGAACGGAAATTTCTATTTAACTTTTCTCAAAATTTCCTCAAATACGGTTATAAAGAACTCCGTATTTTACCTGCAGAAAATGGCAGCTACAAAACAGAAAAAAATGCGCTTCATATTTGGCCTCGTGGCGATTTTATGCTCATCGCCTTACCAAATTTAGATGGTAGTTTTACGGTAACGCTGTTTTTAAGTTATGACCAAGGTACATTCAACTTTTCAAACTTAACAACGCCCGAATTGGTTACAGCCTTTTTTGAAAAGGAATTTCCAAATGCTTTGAAGCTCATGCCAAATTTAACAACTGATTTTCTCAACAACCCAACGTCGCCATTGGGCACTATAAAATGCAATCCGTGGCACTACAAAAGCAACACACTTTTATTGGGCGATGCCGCCCATGCCATTGTACCTTTTTACGGACAAGGTATGAACGCCTCGTTTGAAGATGTGGTTGTTTTAGATGAACTCATCAATAAACACAACGGCAAATGGGATACCATATTTAAAATCTTTAGTAAAACTCGCAAAAAAAACACCGATGCCATTGCCGATTTGGCTATTGATAATTTTCTTGAAATGAAAGAGCATACCGCAGACCCCATTTTTCAAGAAAAACGTAAATTAGAAATTGCTTTGGAAAAGGAATTCCCTAAAGATTATGCTTCAAAATATGCTTTGGTAACCTTTAACGAAAACATAGGCTATTACAAAGCCATGATTCAAGGCAGAGCACAAGACAAAGTCATTTTAAATCTATTAAGGCATAAAACCATTGACTTGAATGGAAGTTTAAAACCCTTTTTAGAAACGATAAAAGAAACCACTAAAAAAATAATTAAAGAAGATAGCTTCATAAAAAAGATAGAAGACGAATCGATTTAAAAATCCAAAATCAACCCAATAAAAATGAATTTAGAATTAAACAATAAAAACGCATTGGTTTGCGGAAGTACCGCTGGCATAGGGAAAGCTACCGCCATAGCATTGGCAAACGAAGGAGCAAACATCACTTTGGTTGCCAGAAACGAAGCCAAACTAAAAGACGTCATTAAAACATTGCCATTCCCAGAAAAACATAGCTACATCGTAGCAGATTTTTCAAAACCCAGGGATTTACAGGAAAAAGTCATCAAATTTATAGATAAAAACCATGGTTTTCATATTCTAGTCAATAACACAGGAGGGCCAAGAAGTGGCGCTATTTTAACCGCCACTTTAGAAGCTTTTGAAACCGCATTTACACAACATTTAAAATGCAACCATGTGCTGGCACAAACCACCGTCCCGTTTATGAAATCTGAAGGTTATGGGCGTATTATCAATATCATTTCTACGTCTGTAAAACAACCCATTGAAGGGCTTGGTGTTAGCAATACCATAAGAAATGCGGTAGGGAATTGGTCTAAAACCCTATCTATTGAAGTGGCTTCATTTGGGATTACCGTTAATAATGTTTTACCTGGGTTTACTGACACCGAGCGATTGCATGAGATTATTAAAATTAAAGCGAACAATGAAGACACTTCAATTGAAGACATGGCAGAAATCATGAAAGGCTACACACCTATAAAACGCTTTGCAAAACCTGAAGAAACCGCCAATACCATTGTGTTTTTGGCGAGTGGTTGTGCTGGTTACATAACGGGCATTAATTTGCCTGTGGATGGCGGGCTCACAAAATCTTTGTAAGCTTCTCACTAACCCTCTCCAAATCCCGATAGCTATCGAGAGAGGGAACTTTGCTGGAACTAAAATGGGCTATTTTCGTTTTTATTCGTAATTTTAAGATTTAATAGTATTTTTTATTCAACAAAAACTCAAAACTCCCCGTGCGAGTTTCTCCCCAAGCCTGTATTGATCACAGTCGAAATAGGGAGATTAAGAGGGGCTTCTTTTTATGAGCAAATTAGTTTCTCCCATAAATTTTAAGGCTTGGATTGAAGAAAACCGTCATTTGTTAAAACCGCCCGTGGGCAATAAAGTGGTTTGGAAAGATGCCGATTTTATTGTGATGGTGGTTGGTGGCCCCAACAGCAGAAAGGATTACCATTACAACGAAACCCCAGAATTTTTCTACCAAATTGAAGGTGATATGGTTTTGAAAATAATAGATAATGGCACCCCAAAAGAGGTTCACATTAAAGAAGGTAACATTTATTTATTACCACCAAAAGTACCGCATTTACCTCAACGAAGTGCTAATACCATTGGATTGGTTATAGAATATAGACGCCCTGAGGGGACCCGTGATGCCCTACTTTGGTTTTGTGAAAATTGTGCGACCAAATTATATGAAGAAGATTTCACGCTGGAAAATATAGAAACCGACATGGTCAAAATTTTTAACACCTATTACAATGATGCCGAAAAACGACGTTGCCCCAATTGCGGCGAGATTATGGAACCGCCACAAAAGGAAAAAATGGATTAACTCCGAATAAAAAACATGTATTTTATCCCAGAAAAATTAGACGATTACGTGGTTGCCCATTCTGAAAACGAACCCCAACTGTTGCAACAACTTACCCGCGAAACCTATCAAAAAATATTGCAACCACGAATGCTTAGCGGGCATTACCAAGGCCGTATTTTGAGTATGATTTCAAAATTAATAAATCCTAAAAACATACTGGAGATTGGCACTTATACGGGATACTCCGCATTATGTTTGGCTGAAGGCATTCAAAAAAATGGCGAGTTGCACACGATAGACATCAATGAGGAACTCGTGGATTTTCAGCGAAAATATTTTGATAAATCAGATTATGGAAACCAAATTCATCAACATTTAGGCAATGCTATGGAAATTATCCCGAAGTTGGATAAAACCTTCGATTTGATTTTTATTGATGCCGATAAGGATAATTACCCCAATTACTTTCATTGTGTTATTGACAAATTAAATACGGGAGGCATCATTCTATCGGACAATGTGCTTTGGAGCGGAAAAGTTTTGGAACCTTTAAAACCAGATGATGTTTCTACCAAAGCATTGTTAAAATATAATACCTTACTCAAAGAAGATAAAAGGGTTGAAACGGTTTTGTTATCCATTCGGGATGGGTTGACACTTAGTAGGAAATTGTAGTTTTAGGAATGGGTTCCTGCCTACACAGGAATGACAAAAAATCAGTAAATTAGGGTTTCCGTTTCACAGACCCTGAAAAGTCCTCCACGTCGTCTTTTATCTCGTCAATTTCTTTCTTGAAATCTTTCACAAAACTGGTATCGATACCGTTTTTGTCAGCACTTTTTGTAATCTCGTGCTTGATATCGTTGGTAGCATCCTTTAGAGTTCGCATACCTTTGCCAAGGCCTCGGGCTATTTCCGGTAATTTATCTGCACCAAAAACCATGATGGCAATAAATAACACGAATGCTATTTCTGCGCCGGATATAAATAAGAATGTAGCTTGCTGTATCACCCTGCAAATATATGAAGTTGTTTTGTTAGAATAAAAAAAGCCGACTATAAAAAATCGGCTCTTTTTGTTAATTTTTATGCAATGGGATTTTTATGCATCGATGTTTGCATAAACGGCATTCTTTTCAATGAAATCTCTACGTGGTGGTACTTCATCGCCCATGAGCATTGAGAAAATCCTATCGGCCTCAATGCCATTGTCTATTTGCACCAAGCGCATGGTCCTGAATTCTGGATTCATAGTCGTATCCCATAACTGCTCAGCATTCATTTCACCAAGACCTTTATAACGTTGGATTTTTGAACCATCACCATATTCTGAAACAATAGCGTCTCGCTCCTTATCAGACCAAGCATATTGTTTTTTAGCCCCTTTTTTAACTAAGTATAATGGTGGCGTTGCAATGTAAATATGTCCGTTTTCAATCAACTCTTTCATAAACCTGAAAAAGAAAGTCAAAATCAAGGTAGCAATGTGGCTACCATCAATATCGGCATCACACATGATTACCACTTTATGGTAACGCAATTTTGAAAGGTTTAAAGCTTTACTATCTTCCTCAGTTCCAATGGTAACCCCCAATGCCGTGAAAATATTTTTAATCTCTTCGTTTTCAAATACTTTGTGCACCATGGCTTTTTCAACGTTCAATATCTTACCCCTTAAAGGCAAAATAGCTTGAAACGCTCTGTCTCGACCTTGTTTGGCCGTTCCACCTGCCGAATCCCCCTCAACCAAAAACACTTCGCATTTTGCTGGGTCTTGCTCAGAACAATCCGATAATTTTCCTGGCAGACCGCCAATGCTCATAACGGTTTTACGCTGCACCATTTCACGTGCTTTTTGAGCGGCGTGACGTGCTTGCGCTGCCAAAATCACTTTTTGAACAATGATTTTGGCATCATCTGGATGTTCTTCCAAATAATCGGTCAACATTTCAGAAACGGCTTGACTTACAGATGCCGATACTTCCCTATTCCCTAATTTGGTTTTTGTTTGTCCCTCAAATTGTGGTTCTTGAACTTTTACTGAAATAATGGCTGTTAAGCCTTCGCGAAAATCATCCCCGGCAATTTCAAATTTCAAATTCTTTAATAACCCCGATTCATCGGCATACTTTTTCAAAGTCATGGTCAAACCACGACGGAAACCTGAAAGGTGTGTACCTCCTTCGTGCGTATTGATATTATTCACATAAGAATGTAAATTTTCTGCATATGATGTATTATAAACCATGGCAACCTCAACAGGCACGCCATTTTTTTCGCCTTCAAAAGCAATAACGTCTTTCATTAAAGGCTCTCTGTTTCCATCTAAAAACTTGATGAATTCTTTTAAACCTTCTTCAGAATGAAATGTTTCGCCTTCAAATTCGCCATCTTCTTTTATGGTTCTTTTATCAATTAAATGAATGGTAATGCCTTTGTTCAAATACGCCAATTCACGCAATCTACTGGCCAAAGTATCGTAACTATATTCTAAAGTTTGGGTAAAAATCGTCGAATCTGGCTTAAAGGTAACAATAGTCCCTCGCTTATCCGTTTCTCCAATTTTCTTAACAGGATATAACGCTTTTCCGCGTTCGTACTCTTGTTGCCAAATATCCCCATTTCTATATACAGTAGCTGTTAAGTGCTCTGATAAAGCATTCACACAACTCACACCTACGCCGTGCAGGCCGCCGGAAACTTTATAGGAATCTTTATCAAACTTACCTCCTGCCCCAATTTTGGTCATAACCACTTGAAGTGCGGAAACACCTTCTTTTTTGTGTAAATCTACAGGGATACCACGACCGTCATCTTCTGTGGTAATCGAATTATCTTCATTGATAATAACCGTAATGTTATTACAATGGCCCGCTAAAGCCTCATCAATGGAGTTGTCCACGACCTCATATACCAAATGGTGCAGACCCCGTGTGCCAACATCGCCAATATACATAGATGGACGCATACGTACGTGCTCCATGCCTTCTAGTGCCTGAATGCTATCTGCGGAATAATTGTGCTTATTGAATTCTTCTTTTGGTTCGCTCATATTATTATTGAATATTGTTTATTGCTATTTTCTATTTCACAAAAAAAGATGCCTGATAGCACCCTTTTGAATACAAACAAATATACGAAATAATAAACCTTTTAAAAAGCATTTTATCGATGTCTTCATATAATTATCAACATTTGTTGATTACTCAAAAAGCTCTTAAATCGTCTAAAAAACAGCTTAAAATAGATTTTTATGTTTTTTTAGCAATATTTCAAAAGTAAAATCTAAAGGATGGCTTAAAACGTAAATTTCAGACTTGGCATTCTTCAAATTAAAGTTGAAATGAGGACTGTTTTCATCAAAATCAAAGCAATTTTGTACCCGAACCAAAATCTTCAGAAAATATAATATTTCCATTCTCAAAACGAACACCTGTTGCAATATCTCCTTTTAAAAGCATGGCGCCATCGGCATCCAAATAATCCAAAAGCGGAGCGAGTTGTACTAAATTAGAAATCCCAATAGTAGATTCCGTCATGCAACCTGCCATCACTTTTAAATGAAGTTTTCTGGCTTTTTCAATCATTTTTAAAGCTGGCGTAATGCCACCACATTTCATCAGTTTGATGTTAATGCCGTGAAACGTTTCGGCACAGGTTTCAATATCTTGTAATTTTTGGCAACTTTCATCAGCAATTATGGGTAGGACGCTTTTTTCTTTTAAAATTTTCATGCTTTCCCATGCATCTGCTTTTAGGGGTTGCTCTATAAATTCAACGTTTAATGCTTTTAATGCTTTGGATTTATTTATAGCTTCTTCAACAGTCCAAGCACAATTGGCATCAATTCTGAAAACGCAATTTGTGATGTTTCTTAATTCTTGAATCATTTCCAAATCATTAGAAATCCCCAATTTTATTTTATAAATGGGCCAAGGTTTTTCAATGATTTTAGATTTCATCTTTGAAATAGAATCCATGCCAATGGTATAATTAGTTTTCGGTGTTTTTTCATTTGTATCACTCCAAAAACTTCGTAATGTTTTCTTGTTCAATCTTGCATAAAAATCCCAATACGCACAATCAATGGCACAAAGCGCAAAATAATCTTGCCGTAATTTCGGTTCCAATTGGCGCCACAAATCTTCGGGATATGTTCCAAAACTGTTTTCAACAATTGATTTCACACGTTCTATCGAAGCCTTTATCTTTTCAACCGTGCTGTTATAGTACGGGTTTACAGTTGCCTCGCCATAGCCAGAAATCTCGCCGTTTGAAATAGCAACAATCACTGTTTCCTGCGTATCCACAGTGTATCGGGAAATAGTAAATGGGTGTTTTAAAGGCAACTGATAACGTGTTGCGAAAATCTTCAAATTCACAAATTAAATATACTTGGTTTTTTCATAAAATGAATCATTTCTTAAAATGAAATCCACAGATTAAACTTTCAAGCCCACATATACCCAACTCCACAAAAACTTTCGTAATTTTGCAGGCTTAAAAGTTTCACTTATAAACCAAACAAAAAAGACATGAGTAAAATTATGACTGTGGACGTATTGTCCAGTATTAAAGGAGCGCAGCCCTCTGAGGCTGTGAACAAATTATTTGAAGTGATTAAAAATGCACAACCAACAAATAATAACTCTTTTAATAATAATCATAATAATGGCGTGTCTTTAGATAACTTAAGAGACGATGTGGTGATGGAAAGTTCTGCTTTGGAAAAACAAATCATCATTGAAAACTTCCCGAAAGAAAAAAATGGTTATTTAGTGGTTTCTAAAGTGATAGAAGAATAATTATGGATTCTCAAATACACAAAATCCATCAGCAATTGATGGATAAAGACATAACTTGTACAGATTTGGTACAAGGAAAATTAGACTTATTAAAACAAAATACACACAACACGGTCAACAGTTTGCTAGATACTTTAGCACTCGATTTGGCCGCCAAAGTGGATGCTAAAATTGCCAAAGGTGAAACCATTGGTTTATTGGAAGGTATTCCGTTTGGCATTAAAGATGTGTACATGGTTCAAGGCACGAAGACCACAGCGAGTTCAGAGTTACTAAAAAACTACAAATCGGCTTACACAGCAACGGCTATCCAGAAATTATTGGATGCTGGCGCCATTCCGTTGGTAAAAGAAAACTGTGATAGTTTCGGTCATGGGTCATCTTCAGAAAACACCATTTTCGGAGCGGTAAAAAATGCGATAAACCCCGATTTAGTTGGTGGTGGTTCCAGTGGTGGTTCTGCGGTCAATGTAGCGAAAGATTACACCGTGTTTTCCATTGGTGGCGACACAGGTGGTTCTGTACGCCAACCTGCTGGTTACAACCATGTTTATGGCTTGAAACCTACTTACGGGCGCATTTCTCGTTATGGATTGATGGCGTATGCCTCCTCTACAGATTGTGTGGGGCCGATTGCTAAATCCATTGAAGACATTCGCATTGTATTGAATGTGATGAGCGGAAAAGATACCAAAGACCAAACGACTTATGCTTCTGCAGAAATTTCAGAAGAAAGCATCAAAGCTTCTAATAGCATTAAAACCGTTGGTTATTTCAAAAATTTCATTGAAAGCGATGCCATTGACAGTAAAATGAAAGCGGACTTTTTAGCAGCTATTGAAAAAATAAAAGCCAAAGGCATTGCAGTAAAAGCCTTGGATTTCTTTGAATCTGAAACCTTGGTTTCAACATACTATACACTAGCGATGGCTGAAACCGCTTCCAATTTATCTAGATTGGATGGCACCAATTATGGTAACCGCATAGAATCTGATAATCTAAAAGAAACCTACGCCGTGACGCGTTCTGAAAACTTTTCTGAAGAAACAAAACGGAGAATAGTGGGAGGAAATCAAGTATTATCTCAAGGATTTTCAGATGAAATCTATTTAAAAGGGTTGACTTTAAGAGATACCATTTCTGAAAATTTTGAAAATGATTTTAAAGAAGTGGACATCATCCTCTCTCCAGTCACACCAAACACGCCTCCAAAAATTGGAGACAGTTTAAAAAACCCGCACGCCATGTATTTAAGCGATGCTTACACGGTTGGTTTTAGCTTGGGGCAATTACCCACGTTAACCATCCCACAAGGCACGGAAACAGGCTTGCAAATTACCGCCGCAAAAAATAATGACGAACTCGTTTTGAAGTTTGCTAACTTCTTAAAAGACACGATATAATGGAACTGGAGCAATTAAATGAGTTACTTAAAAAGCACGAACTGGAATTGGTAATCGGACTGGAAACCCACGTGCGATTAAATACTAAAACAAAATTATTTTGTTCATGTCCAAATCAAGAAATTGAAACACCCAATCAAAATATTTGTTCGGTTTGTACGGGGCAAATGGGCGTGTTGCCGGCCATCAATAAAGAAGCGATTAAAAAAGCGATATACTTCGGAAAAGCAGTAAAATCCACATTTGAAAACGAGGTTATTTCTTGGGATAGAAAGCATTACGAATATCCTGATAACCCGAAAAATATTCAGATTACGCAGTTTCATAACCCTGTGATCCCAGACGGGCAAGTGTCTTGTTTCCGAAATGACGGCAGTCAGTTCACAGTAAATTTAACTCAAGTTCATATTGAAGAAGATGCTGCTAAATTGATGCACGAAAAGAAAATTTCGTTGGTAGATTTTAATAAAGCTGGTGTGCCTTTAATTGAAATTGTTACCGAACCTTGCATTCGCCATATTGAAGATGCATCAACCTACGCGCAGTACATTCAACGTATTGTTCAAAATTTAAAAATATCTGAAGCTAACCTGGAAAAAGGAGAGTTTAAATCGGATGTTTCGGTGTCGCTTCGTAAAAAGCATACCTACGCTTTAAATCCACGAACCGAGATAAAAAACTTGAACTCATTTAAGTTTATGGTGGATGCTTTAAAGGAAGAAGTTGAAAAACAACTCAACTATTTTATAGAACATAAGGAGTTTAGGCCCGACCAAACCACCGTGCTTTGGGATGCTGATTTGAAGCAAACCAAAACCATGCGTAAAAAGGAATTTGAGGCTGATTACCGTTTTATTTCGGAACCCGACCTGCCTTTTGTTTCTATAAAAGATGTGGTAGAATCTATTGATGTAGATGTGAGTACCTTACCATTTGCAATAGAATCCATTTTGATAAAAGGTGATGTATTGCCCCAAGATGCCAAGTTTTTTACTGCTGATTCATTGCGTTCTGAAACCTTTGTGGCGATTAACAATGCGATTAAAGAACCTTCGTTTGTTGCCAAAACATTAACCAACAACATTAAACCTGAAGATTATATAAGCATTGAAAATATTTCAGATTTCATAGCCATTTTTAGTTTATTTAAAGATGAAAAGGTGACTCCGGTTTTAGCTCAAAATGCCATTAAAGCGTTGTTAGCAGATTCAAAGTTTGACTATAAAATCTATTTTGAAGACAATTCCATTTCCGAAGAAAAAATACAAGATGCTATTTCAAAAGTGATTTCAGAAAATGAAGCTGTTGCGAATGATATCAAAGCAGGAAACCAAGGAAAAGCAGGAATATTAGTTGGAAAAGTGATTGCTATTATTGGAAAAGGTGCTTCGGGGAAAGTAATCCGCGAAGGGATTTTGAATGCACTTTCAGGAGATACCAAAAGCCAAAAGCCAAAAGCCAAAAGCGATGAACCAAAAGCCAAAAGCCAAAAGCTAGAAGCTAAGGATGAAGAAGTCCTCCCACAAATACCAATCGTCATTAAAGACCAATACAGAACCCATTTAATTTCTGATATTTCAGATGATAGTATTTCTGAAAACGTCACTTTTGCAGGTTGGGTAGCGAGCGTGCGTGACCACGGGGAATTGATTTTTATCGATTTACGTGATTCCAGTACCCAAGTATTCCAAGTGCGTTTGAGCAGGGAATCGTTCCCGAATTTAGATGAATTGGTACGTTTAAAACCAGAATCGGTCATCACGGTTACCGGAACAATTGTTCAACGTAAAGAAGATGATTACAATGCGGCTTTAAGAACCGGAAAAATAGAATTGGAAGCTACGGAATTAGAGATTTTAAACCTCTCTAAAACCCTTCCTTTTGAAATAAAAAGAGCAACCAAAACCAACGAAAACACCCGTTTTCAATATAAATATTTAGACCACCGTAATGACGATGTGCGCCGTGTGATTGTAAACCGCCACAAAGTCATCAAACTGATGCGCGATATTTTAGATAACCAGGATTTCCTGGAAATAGAAACGCCCATTTTAAGTGCCGGTACCGATGAAGGCGCGCGTGAATTTATCGTGCCATCGCGCAAACAATCGGGGGCGTTTTACACCTTGCCACAAGCCCCTCAACAGTTTAAACAAATGTTAATGGTGTCGGGCTACGAAAAATATTTTCAATTGGCACGTTGTTTTAGAGATGAAGATTCCCGTGGCGACCGCCAACCAGAATTTACCCAACTCGATATTGAAATGGCATACGCTAGTATGCAACAAATCATCGATTTGAACACCAACATGTTCAACGAAATTGTTCAGAAAATATACAGTAGCAAATGGATTTTGCGTCCGTTTGAAATCATTACCTACGAAGATGCCATGTATTTTTATGGCTGCGATAGGCCCGATTTACGTTTCGGTTTGCAATTGCAAGACATTACCAACATTGTAAAAGACACCACTTTCCAAGTGTTTAGTAAACCTATTGAAGCAGGCGGTATTGTAAAATGTATTAAAGTGTCTGCAGAAGAGCAGGGCAACAAACGTTTATCAAAAGGGCAAATTGAAAAATTAACGGCTCTTGCCCAACAACATGGTTTGGGCGGCTTGGCTTATATTATCGTGAATGAAACCGATTTGCAATCGCCCATCATTAAGTTTTTGGGTGAAGATATTGCAGCTGGCATCATTAAAACCACCAATGCGCAAGTGGGCGATATTGTGTTCTTTTCGGCTGCCGATTATGCTACGGCCAATAAAGCCTTGGATGCCGTACGCCAAGAACTGGGAGCGATGTTAAAACTTATCAACCCTAAAGAATTACGTCCTGCGTGGGTAGTAGATTTCCCGATGTTTGAAAGAACAGACGATGGCCGTTGGACCTTTACACACAACCCATTCTCTATGCCAGCTATTTATGATTTGGACAAGCATATGAACGGCAAGGACGGAGACATAGGCAGCATAATTGCGCAACAATACGATTTGATTTTGAATGGTTACGAAATTGGCGGTGGCTCAGTACGTGCCCACAAACCTGAAATTTTGGAAGCCACCTACAAAAACATGGGCTACAATAAAGAGGAAATGCTAAAAAGCGTTGGCACCATGTACAAAGCCTTCCATTATGGCGCACCACCACACGGTGGTATTGCTTGGGGCGTAGACCGTTTGATGATGATTTTAGAGAAAAAAGCATCCATTCGAGAAGTGATGGCATTCCCGAAAACAGGCACGAGCGACGATTTATTGTTTGGAGCTCCTTCCCTATTATCTGATAAAAAAGTTGAGGAAATGAATGTGCGGATTATTAAAAAATAAATTACTTAAAAAAAATGCTTTTTGGGAAACACCCGCCCAATACAAGATAAATTTAAATAATCCTATTATTGCAAACCAATAACAGGATTAAGAAAAAGCTGTAAACTTATTTTAGGACAAGAGCAAATAAGGGGACTATCATAAATAATAAAATGCTCCAATTGATTTTGTAGCATTTTTTGCATTGGTATGATTGGTTGCGTTAGGGATAAAAGTGAAACATTTATATTCATGAATTCATTAATATGAAATAGAAGAGCATGAATAAAAGCCCACAGCGAGGCACGAGCGAGGACTTGCAACGGATAGCCCGACCCTTTTCGGATAACGCCCTAATAAAAGTTAGAAAATGTAAACTTTAACATGCCTTTTCGACAATTACAAAAATTTAAATAAATTTAAACGTATCTTTAAACCTTTCTAACTAAAAAAATCATTATGAAAACATCCACATTATTTTCTACCATTGCTTTTGCGGGTATCATGCTATTGGCAACAAACGTAAATGCACAAGAATTCCCAAAACTAGATAAAAGCCCTATGGATGCAGCTGCATTTCCTACGAGCTATAAAGATGCCAATAAACTCATCAGAATCATTTATAGCCGTCCGCAACTTAACGGTCGTGAGCTAAGCACACTTGCCCCAAATGGCAAAGTATGGCGTGTTGGTGCCAATGAAGCTGCGGAACTCACACTTTTTACCGATATGAAATTGGGAAATACGCCCATAAAAGCTGGCACTTATACTTTTTATTTAATCCCGGGAGATAACGAAAGCATCGCAATTATAAACAAAGACACAAACGTTTGGGGCGCTTATACATATAACGAGGCCAATGATGTGGCGCGTTTATCGGTACCTGTAACTTCTGGGGAACCGCTTGAAGCATTTTCTATTGTTTTTGATGAAGCTGATAATGGCGTAAATATGCATTTGGGTTGGGGCACGGCTCGTGTAGTAGTTCCTTTTACCAAATAAATATGCAGTATGAAAACTAAAAAGTTCCGATAGCATAAAAACTATTGGAACTTTTTTTATGCTGACAAAACTACAGAAAACTGCGACCGCTACTAAACCTACGGAATATTCAAATACTTGTGCGTTTGTAACGATACTTTCCATTGAGGGTTTTTCATCACATAATCTACAATTTCAGGAATCACTTTATCACGTTTGCTCCATTCGGGCTGTAAGTATAAAATACAATTTTTGTTCACTTGTGCTGCTTGCTCTTCCGCAAAACGAAAATCATCTTGGTTGTACACAATCACTTTAAGCTCATGGGCTTTTTCGTAAACTTCTTTCGTTGGCAATTTCATCTTTTTAGGCGATAAACATATCCAATCCCAAATACCTGTTAGTTTATAAGCTCCAGAAGTTTCTATATGTATCTGCAATCCTTCGGCTTTTAATTGCGTAGTCAAAGCCGTCATGTCCCAAGTTAGAGGTTCACCGCCTGTTACCACAATGGTATTGCTGTATGTTTTGGCGTTTTCAACAATTTTTGAAATGTCAGTGGGCGGATGCAAATTGGCATTCCAACTTTCTTTCACATCGCACCAATGGCAGCCCACGTCACAACCGCCAATACGCACAAAATAGGCAGCGGTGCCTTTATGGAAACCTTCACCTTGAATGGTATAAAACTCTTCCATCAACGGCAACATTTCGCCTTTATCAACTAATTCCTGTATCGCTTTCTTCATAAGTTTGCAAAGATACTTTTTAAAATTTACGATTTTCAATTTTTGAATTACGATTTTTTGAATTTCCCTTTCAGGTCATATCAAATATATTGCATGTTAATACATCGGTTTTTAAGATGAAACCTTATTTTTTTCTTCATCTTTTTTCCTGTATTTTTATCCAAAATATAAGGCATGAGCAAAATCGATACTTTTTTCAAATACATCACGGAAGGCAACACCATAAAAGGCGATTTTATCCCCGTGGGCGCTGCCATGCTAGATGGCGAGACCATTACGGACGCACACGTAAAAATCCCTTTAAAAACCATGAACCGCCATGGTTTGATTGCTGGTGCTACGGGAACTGGTAAAACAAAATCATTGCAAGTGTTGGCCGAAAATTTAAGTGACAAGGGCATTCCTGTGTTGCTCATGGACATAAAAGGCGATTTGAGCGGTTTGGCAGAACCCAGCCCCGGACATGCAAAAATTGATGAACGCCATGAAAAAATAGGCATCCCTTTTGAAGCCAAATCCTTTCCTGTGGAAATCTTGACGCTTTCTGAACAAAATGGCGTTCGGTTACGAGCAACGGTTAGCGAGTTTGGCCCTGTGTTATTATCTCGGATTTTAGATTTATCGGAAACACAATCTGGAGTGGTTGCCGTGATATTCCAATATTGCGACGACAACAAAATGCCCGTGCTCGATTTAAAGGATTTTAAAAAAATATTGCAATACGCCACCCAAGAAGGCAAAGCAGAATTTGAAGACGCTTATGGAAGAATATCAACCGCTTCCACAGGTGCTATTTTACGAAAAGTGGTGGAATTGGAACAACAAGGTGCCGATTTGTTTTTTGGGGAAACCTCTTTTGATACGCAAGATTTATTACGGATTGATGATAATGGCAGAGGGTATATCAACATCATCCGGTTGACCGATATTCAAGACCGTCCGAAATTATTTTCAACCTTCATGCTGAGCTTATTGGCTGAAATCTACTCTACTTTTCCAGAGCAAGGCGATAGTGATAGACCTGAACTCATCATATTTATTGATGAAGCCCATTTGATTTTCAACGAAGCTTCCAAAGCCCTTTTAAATCAAATTGAAAGCATAGTAAAACTCATAAGAAGTAAAGGCGTTGGATTGTATTTTGTGACCCAAAACCCTACCGATGTTCCCGAAGCGGTTTTAGGGCAATTGGGTTTAAAAATCCAGCATGCCTTAAGAGCGTTTACCGCCAATGATAGAAAAGCCATAAAATTAACGGCGCAAAACTATCCAGATTCTGAATATTATGATACCACAGAAGTATTGACCTCTTTAGGCATTGGCGAGGCCTTGGTTTCTGCTTTAGATGAAAAAGGACGCCCTACCCCATTGGCCGCTACCATGATGCGCGCGCCCATGAGCCGAATGGATGTTTTAAATGACAATGAATTGAGCGCATTGCTTTCAAAATCCAAACTCGTTAAAAAATACAACGAAACCATTGACCGAGAAAGTGCTTATGAAATGCTGAATGAAAAAATAGAGCAAGCTGAAGCCGAAGAAGCTAAAGAAAAAGCAAAAAAAGAACATGAAGCGCTCAAAAAAGCAGCATCAAAACAGCGCACCACCAGTTCCAGAAGAAGCACAGCAATGAATCCCATTGTAAAAGTGCTTACTAGCGCTACTTTTATTAGAAGTGTTTTCGGGATTCTTACTAAAGTCATGAAAAAGTAAATCGATAATCGCCATTTATAAATATATAATCTAAATCAACTTATGCATAAACCATTTTTAAGCCTCATTCTTTTATGCCTTTTTTTATTAAGCTGCAACAAAGAGCAAAACCCTTATCTTATTGAAAAACAAAACATTGGATTACTTACGGATTCCACACAAATTAAAGACCTAAAAATCATTTATAACAATGATTCTATTGTGAATTTTACAAGTGGAAATATGTTTACAGAAAATACCATTGAGATTTTTGAAAAAGGCGGAAAACAATTATTGGAACTGACGCCAAAACAAACTGGCGATTCTACTTCTGTCATTAAAAGCGTTCGTATTATAGACCCACGTTTTGTCACGGATAAAAACGTATCGTCCATCAGTACTTTTAAAGATATCGCGTCAAACTATAACATTTCTAGCATAAATAGTTTAATCAATTCAGTAGTGGTTTCTGTTAATGACATCAATGCCGCTTTTACCATAGACAAAAAAGAATTACCATCAAACCTGAGGTTTGACATGGATTTAAAGATTGAAGCCATCCATATTCCAGACGATGCAAAAATCAAATACTTTTTTGTGAACTGGAGCAAATAAAGAGTTATTGAGCAATTAGATATTAAGTCTGAACAGAATGGCTCTCTTAATCTTATTGAAATAAACCAATAACCGCTTACAACGAAAAGCAATGAATCCATTTATAGCCAAAATATTAGTTGATGTTGCCAAGAAAAGGCTTAAATCAACACACCCTTCAAAAGCTGTAAGCAAAAGACAAATTGTTCCGCTAGTAAGAAGGTTTCAAGTAGAATTATCGCATGCCCTCAAAGAATATCTATTTATTTTAATAGGGGTTTTTTCTGCTGGATTTGGTTTAAAAGGCTTTTTGTTGCCAAACAATTTTATTGATGGTGGTGCTACGGGTATCTCATTGTTATTGGAATATGTTACAAAAATAGATTTGAGTTACTTATTGGTTTTGGTAAATCTCCCATTTTTAGTATTGGCATCACGAACTTTTAGTCTAAAATTTGCAATCCGGAGTTTTATTTCCATAGCCATTTTAGCCATAGTGGTCCACTTTGTTGATTACCCAATTATAACTGACGACAAATTACTTATTGCCGTATTTGGTGGTTTCTTTTTAGGTTTGGGCATTGGTATGGCCATGAGAGGCGGTAGCGTACTTGACGGTACCGAGGTTTTGGCTATATTCTTGAGCAGAAAATTAGCATTGACCATTGGTGATGTTCTTTTTCTAATAAATATTATGATATTTTCTGTGGGTGCTTACATTCTATCTATCGAAACGGCTTTATACGCTATTTTAACCTATTTGGCCGCTGCTAAAACCGTTGATTTTGTGGTGGATGGTGTTGAGGAATATGTTGGCGTTACCATTGTTTCTGAAAAGCATGAAGATTTAAGACTCATGATTACCCAAAAACTGAGGCGCGCTTGTACCATTTATGCAGGCAAAGGAGGTTATGGCTCAAATGGCGAAAGCTATGAAAAGGATATCATCTATACCGTTGTAACCCGTTTGGAGCTTGCCAAATTACAGACAGAAATTGATAAAATTGACCGATATGCATTTATCATCATGGGCACTGTAAAAGATTTAAAGGGCGGTATGATCAAGAAGAAACCTATGAAGTAGCTCTTTGAGTTATGAAAACTAAGCTTTGGTCCCGGTAGCTATCGAGATTGGGATTTTCATTTTTTTGATTTTTTAACATTTTATTTATGCTTCCTAAAATTGTTGGTTTTCTTCTAAATATTTTGAGTTTTTTCTCCTCGGAATCGGCTGCTAGAATTGCTCTGGAATTATTTTCCATACCTAGAAAAGGACAGGTTACGGATGAACAGGCTACTTTTTTGGAAACAGCTTACAAAGAAATTTTGTTTTATGGAAACAATGAAATCACAACCTATAACTGGTTGGGAAACAGAGGCACCATTCTGTTAATCCATGGCTGGGAAAGCAATGCTGGCAGATGGTCTGAGTTAATCATCAACTTACAAAACAAGGATTTTAATGTTGTGGCAATGGACGCTCCAGCCCATGGAAATTCTGGAAGCACCATTTTTAATGTGGCTTTATATGCGGAGTTTATTAACGTTGTTTCCAATCATTTTAGACCCACGGTGATGATTGCCCACTCTATGGGCGGGATGGCGACTGCTTTTTCAATTTCCAAATATCAAAATGAGAGTGTTCAAAAATTAATTTTACTTGGAGTTCCTTGTAAATACACCGATGTTGTGACACGGTACACTAACATGATGCATTATAACAAACATATCATTTTACAACTGAACAAAGTATTGATTGAACGCTTGGGAGGGCCTTACGAATCATTTTCTACAGCTAAAAACCTCGAAAACGTTTATGCTGAAGTTTTGATTATCCATGATGAAACTGATAATATTATTCCATATAGTGATGCCATTCTTATTAAAAACAGTTTAGAAAACAGCAAATTTATTACAACCAAAGGCTTAAGACATTCACTAAAGGACAAATCTGTTAATTCACAAATTGAGGAATTTATTCATAGCTAATCTTGCTATCTTTGCGCTATGGAAGAAAATTTAAAACGCATCAATAAATTTTTAAGTGAAGTGGGCTATTGCTCGCGCCGTGAGGCCGATAAACTTATTGAAGCCGGCCGTGTGACCATCAATGGCAGCGTTCCAGAAATGGGAACAAAAATAGCCCCAAACGATGTGGTCCATGTAGATGGCAAAGAAATCAAAAATTCAAAAGAAGCCTTTGTCTATTTGGCTTTCAACAAGCCCGTGGGCATTGTTTGCACGACGGACACTTCCGTGGAAAAAGATAATATCATTGATTTTATCAACTATCCAAAACGTATTTTCCCAATCGGGAGACTTGACAAACCTAGTGAAGGTTTAATACTTTTAACCGATGATGGCGATATTGTAAACAAAATCCTGAGGGCGAGCAACAATCACGAAAAAGAATACATCGTAAAAGTGGACAAGCCCATTTCGCAGACTTTTATAGAACGGATGTCTGGCGGTATTCCGCTTGCGGACTTGAACAGAACCACCAAAAAATGTGTGGTTGAAAAACTGAACACTTACGAGTTCCGGATTATTCTGACCCAAGGTTTAAACAGGCAGATTCGCCGTATGTGCGAGTACTTGACTTATGAAGTACAAACGCTCAAACGGGTGCGGATCATGAATATTAAACTGGATATACCTGTTGGCGAATACCGTGAATTGACTGCAAACGAGTTTGCACAATTGAATAAACTGCTAGAAGACTCCACGAAAACATTCAGGAAAACCAATAAACGGTAAATAAGTTATCTGCACACTACATCATATTAGCAAAAAATACAGCGTTCATTAGCAACTTATTGGTGCCGTACCAGAACCCCCTAAAGTTGGTATTGTCTGTAAAAACAATAACCCTTCCACTCCCCGATTTTTTGGCTTGAAAAGGCACAGTGCCTTTTAAAATATCTAAATTTGGTTTTGAAACATACCCGCTCAAAAGTGGTTTTTCAGTATATTTTATGGGGTTGTTATAACTGGAGCTATCGGGTTTTATGAATATTTTGGTGTCCCTGAACATGGGCAATTTATCATGGGTGTAACCAAAATTTATGGGGTGCGATCGATCCAATACTGTTTCAAAAATGGCACCTTCAATGGCTTGTGCATCTTTAAAATCATCCTTTTGCTCAAAACTTACTTTTTTTGCGTCCACCTTAGATTCCGCATGATCCAGTTTTATAAAATCGTTGGACGATAACCATGTTACGGCATTTCTATAACCTATAAGTGTCCCGCCGCTTTTTACCCAAGTTTTTAATTTAGTAACCGTGTCTTTATCCATTTTTATTTTGGTGCTAGGGATAATGATGGTTGTGTATTCCGAAATATTTGTGCTACCAAGATCCATCACATCCAATTTGGTAAGGTGCATCTTGTAACGTTGGTCAAACAAGTGCCATATTTCGCCTGTATCATAAGACGTGATGCCCTCACCCACCAATAGTGCCACCTTTTGCTTTTTTATGTTTTCAAATGAGGCACTTCCCAAATCGATACCTTCGGTCAAACCCGTGTTAACACCGGTTATCGTGACATGGCTATCTTGAGCGACTTTGGTTAAAAAATCATACAGTTCCGTTTCATTCAAATCTTGATTTTGAACTGGAACCAAAATTGTTCCATAATCAAACGCTTCTTTTTCCAAAGAAAATGGTTGCATGCCCACTTTTACCCGCAGCCCTTTTTCAAGCATTTTGTTCAATGCCTTTGGAGTGTAATAACCGTGCCATGGCATGAGATAGGCATAACTGCTTTTGGCAGTTACCTTGCCTTTTTTTAGTTCTAAATTCTGAATAGTTTCTCCAATATTCGCGGTTGATTTTAATTCAGCATACTCTAGATTGAATGCTAAAGGATAGGTCCAAGCAGAAATATCGTAAAACAAACTATCCGTAAATGTGGTTCTTTTTTCAAAAATGGCTTTTATAATGGTGCTTTTCGTTTGATTTATTGGAACGATGTAGCTGCTTTCTTTTTTGAATGTTATGCCATCCATCGTTATATCGGCGTTTGGTTTATTGAACTTAATTTGATGTTGGTTTAGAATTTCTGCTAAATGATAGGTTATGGCCGCATCGTTTTCATCTCCAAACACAATAGCCTTTGTAATATTTTTTGCATTTTCATTTCGTTCATTTTTATAAAAATCCTTTTGATAGTTCAATAACTTCACTCGCATTTCCTTACCTGCTTCAAGCGTGGATAATGCTGTTTTAAACTGATTACGAATGGTAAACGGAAATGTTAAAATCCCATTTTTGGTTTCTTGTAAATGGCCTCTTGAACTTGCTTGTTCGAATAAAATCCCGATAGCACCATTAATGTCCGGAAATGTCGAGCCTTTTCCGTAGTAATAATCATCGTAGCGTTCTTCGGTAAAATACAAAGAGCCTATTTCGTTTAACGCCTTAGCATGATAATTACCTATTTCCTTGGTCAACTCTTGGTTTGCCTTGGGTGTTAAAGGGTGTACTCTGGATTGAATGCCCGGTTGGAAAAAGAAGGTGGAACTGGTGGCCATTTCATGGTGATCGGTCAATATATTGGGCATCCAATTATTATAGGTAATAATTCTTGCTTTTGATTCTGGCAATTGAGCAGGCAACCAATCCCGGTTCAAATCGAACCAATAATGGTTGGTTCTGCCTTTTGGCCAGGTTTCTTGGTATTCCCTATCGTTGGGATCGCCATTTTGATAGTCGCTCTTATTGGCATTTACCCAAGAAGCAAAACGCTGTATGCCATCGGGATTTAATGCAGGATCCAATAAAACGATGGTGTTTTTTAATAGCTCCTCAATTTCAGGGCCTTCCGCTGCCGCCAAATAATAGGCTAACAACAAACTGGCATTGACGCCACTAGCCTCGTTTCCGTGTATTGAAAAGCCTTGATATACCACCAAGGGCATCGATTCTACATCCAATTTATCACTATCAGCATCCATCAGTTTTAAATGGTTTACTCGGATGCTTTCAATATTTTTATGATTTTCGGGAGATGTGATGGTAAGCAACAAAAGCGGTCTACCTTCAAAGGTTTTTCCTCTATCTACTAAACTGAATCTGTTTGAAACCTTGCTTAAGGCTTTCATATATTCCACCAATTTATCATGCGTGACGTGCCACTCGCCAACTTGATGCCCAAGCACACTTTCGGGTATTGGAATATCTGCATTATACTTCACATTTTGAGGTAAATGATAGGCTAAATCAAATTGGTTTTGAGCGTTTATAATTGCTGAAACACATACAAACAGTATTAATAAACTGGTTTTCATAAGGCTATATTTAGAAACTATTTTTTACTAATCTAAATCCCTACAAGTTATCAAAAACGTTGCAGGTTATAAACAAAAAAAAAGACTGTTTCAATGTAACTTAAAACAGCCCTTTTAAATTAATTGTAAAATGTACTATTCTTCAGGAACGAAAACCAACATTTCATCAAAAAAGAACCTTTCAGCTGGTTGATTTCCTTCAGCTTCAATAATTAAAGTGTAAGACACCACATTTTGTATAAACTTGGTACCAACGGTGTTCCATCTACCTTTAATATCTTCAATGGCTTCTGCTTTTAAATCCAATAAATCCCTAACTTCAATGGCACCACCAGTTCTTTCAATTTCTACGTAAATGTGGATATAATCAGTAGTTTCCCAAGTTGTATCACCAGGGAAAAACTTAATTTGAATACCCGTTGATGGGTTTACACCAGGGTCAATAACCACTTTATCAAATACAACCTTAATCAAACCATCGGCATCCTCAACTTGATAGCCTTGAACACCATCTGGGTAAGACCCTACTTGAGTGGTACTTGTTGTAACCCCTATGGGTTCGTCTATAAAGCCAACGTCCCCAGCAAAATTGCCAGTACTTATAAAATAAGTCCTAAAACCTAGTTCATCATCTACACCGGTTCCTTTTGCCACATACATGACGGGGCGTTCCCCTGGATTATTTAACAATTCAGCAGTTACATCCTTATCAGCCGAAGGTCTTGTGTAGTTCGCATCATTTGTAATAGGTTCTTCAAACGAGGTACCTCTTAATTTTTTTGGAGGTGGCACAAAAAAGCGAAGTGTAAAATTCATGGCCTGTTTTGTGGTGTTGATCAACAACCTAGGAACGGTATCCCCGCCTTCATTTTCGTTAGTGGAACTATTAAAATCAGGTTCCGCTCCTGAATATACACCATCTGGAGTGGTTACTGTAGCCACGAAACTAAATTCATCGGTTTCATCCACATCATCTATAGTTAACCCCAACGCATTAAGAATGGTTGGAAAATCAATAGAAAGATCTGAAGGAAATGAATTGATTACAATAAAATCTTGCACTACATTACCATTATGCATCAAAGCTAACGAATAACTTGTGGCATTTTTGTTATTATCAATGACTTGAGTATTAATAATAAAATCATCAATCTTTAAAAAGTTGTAATTAAAGACTGTAGGAACTTCTTTAAATTCTATGTATCCACCTCGGTATGAATGGTCTGCTAACAAATTATTATCATTAGAAGAACAGCTGAAAAGTAGGATACAAAAAAACCATTTATATATATGTTTCATAATTTTTGTTTTTAAGTTATTATTTAATGAATCCAGCAGGATTGTTATCCCAAAATATTTGTTCTGTAATGGCTCTTTGTGTTAAAGAGGTATTTGAATTTAAAGCATTACTTGGATATTGAAAACTTCTAGGAAACGGAACACTTTCATTATCAACAGGTTCTTGAATATTTGATGGATAGCCTGTTCTTCTATAAGCATTGTAAGCAGCAATGGAATTCCCAAACCCTGCTAAATACGATTCGGTAATGATAATGTCTAATTTTTCGGCATCTGTGGCTGCATTGGCATAGTTGGCCATAACCTCTGCAACATAATTATTTACATCGGTACTGGTAGCTGCATAAGCTGGATCTACTGTTGCAAAATTCAAAACCTTATCCATAGATAACCTAATGCCTTGCTCTAATAGAACGGCGGGGTCTCCAGTAGTTCCCAATGTTAATGCAGATTCTGCCATTAAAAACTTTACATAAGAAGCTGATAAAAGCGGTAAAATACCCGCACCACCTAAATTTGATGATTGTACTGCGGTTACAAAGTTATCTGCATCAAAAGCGCCGCCTCCCGGATATAAGCCGTAAATAGTCCTTAAAAATCGGTCTGCACGACCTGTTCTTTCATCACCATGGTCTATGCCAGAATACATATCACCAACATAGCAATAGTCATAATCTGGATTACCACTACATATTATAAAACCAGTAGCAACGGGATCTGTACCGGATTGTCTGTAAACATAATAACGCAATCTTGGATCGCGAACCGATTTGGAATCCTTAAGCATGTACATGAAATAATTGCCAATATATTCAAACATACCGTTTGAAGAATACCCTCTTTCAAAGTAAAAATGTCTACCATCTGGCGAGATTTCAGTAGAATTCTTAAACTGAAAATCGCCAGCACCCGTCGTTGTAACACCGCTTGCTATTAAATTATTTATTTCGGTAACGATGTTTGGAACACTTGAAAAATTGGCGTTAACCAATCGGGTTTGAAGTAATAATTTAAGTTTAAGAGAGCGCGCAAAAGCAATCCATTTTTGGTTATCTCCATTATAATACAAATCTGTAAAGGGCTTTACTGTTGCTGCAGAAAAATCAGTGATGGCATCATCAATATCCGACAAAACACTATCATAAATCAGTACGCTATCATCGGTTTTTGGATTCGGTATATCTAAACCTTGAAGTGCTTCAGAAAACGGAATATCACCAACATAATCAACCATAGTTACAGTAGCATAGCCTGTTAACAGTTTTGACATCGCACTATGGAATTTTAAATCAGGATTATCTGCCGCCAAATCTTGAAGAATTTTATCGTTAATTCTCATACTATACAATGTAGACCACTCCAAAGTTAGTATCCCATCTGAAACAAGTGCTGCGTATGTGTCTGTCATGGCTTCATAACGCATAATATCATCCGTATTCCTAACATGCTCTCGCATCATTAATTGAAACTGATATTGAATTTCATTAAGTAAATAGTCAGGACTCACATCTTCTGGTGTTAATTTACTTGGGTCGTCTTGAAAGTCAAAGTCTTTCAGCTCGCAAGAAACACATAACATGCTAAATACGATGCTTGCGAATAAAAATATTTTTTTTGTCATTTTCTTTTAAATTTTTAAATATGAATTAAAAAGTTACAGCAACGCCTAATGCAAACCTTTTTGTAGTTGGTACGTTTTGATCTCCAAGCCCATTATCGTTTTCAGGGTCGTAATTTGAGTACTTAGGGAAATCTGGTGCATTAAACCATAAGTTTCTTCCACTTAAGGTAAAAGTCATGGTTTCAAAAGGTATTCTTGAATTTTTCGCTTTATTAAAGGTATAACCCAAAGCAATTTCACGCAACCTGAATACAGAGCCATCAAAAACACTTAGTTCTTCGGCGTTGTAATAATTTGAAAACACGGTTCTTTGTGCATTTTGTTGAATGGTATTTGGTATTTTATTACCATTTGAATCCAACAAAGCTTGCTCAGTTACTGGATCGCCATAAACACCTGGCACAATAAATGAGCCTTCTCTATTTTCAGTATCTTTAGTAACCCCTCTTTCTAATAAATCTTGAACGCCTAGTCCTAAAATATCACCACCATGGGTATATTCAAACTGCGCGGAAAGATTGAAATTCTTATAACTAAAACTATTTATGGTTGTTAAATTCCAGTCTGGTGTTGGGTCGCCAATAATAATATCATCTTTTCCTTGTTCGCTGCTCACGTAAATTTCACCTATGGTTGGGTTAATCAACAAATTCCCTTCATCATCTCTAAGGGCATAGCTTCCTTTCATAATACCAAGTGGCTGTCCCTCTATGGCAAAACGTCCACTAGCGCTTCCATTTATTTGTAATTCAAGTTCGCTTTGAGGCAAATCAACCACTAAAGACTCATAGGCCGTAAATAGATTTCTGAAATTCCATTTAAAATTTTCGGTTTTAATCAAATCGATTCCCAAATCAATTTCCATGCCTTTAGTGTCAATCCTACCAGCATTGATAGTAGTGCTTGTATATCCTGTTTCAGGGGCAAGACTCGCTCCTAATATCTGATCTTCAGAAATACGTTTAAAAGCGGATGCCTCTAAATTTACTCTATTATTAAATAACCTTGCTTCTATACCAAGCTCGAATTCACGATGTAGTTCTGGCGCTAAATTTGGGTTAGCATATTCATCATTAGAGCTATTTGTAACTAATACTTGTCCATTGACATCAACAAAACGTCTCGGGTTTGTATCCAAAGTTGAACGTGTTCTGTATCTTGTTGGAAACCCTGAAGATGTTCCATAAGCACCTCTTAGTTTTAAATAGCTTAATGCTTTCGACTTTGAGTTAAATGCAGAGGTTGGTATGAAAGAAAAAGATGCACCTGGGTAAAACAAAGACCTGTTTTCTTGTTCTACTGTTGAGCCCCAGTCATTTCTTCCTGATAATGTTATATATAAAAAATTATCGTAGTTAAATTCAAATTGTCCAAAAGCACCTGCTATATTTTCATCATAATTTGAATATGCAGCTGAAGTGGTTCTGTAATTTCTTGGGTTTTGGAATCCAAACACAATCTGATCGGAGGAGTTTGAACTATGTGATTTTCCTTTTAAAAATTTTGAATTAATCCCAACTTGTGTATCCAATCCAATATGATTTCCTAATTCCAGGCCATTTAAGCTTAAAATAACACTTTGGTCTATTGTAACAGCTTTATCATAATCTAAATCAAGAAACCCAAATTCATTATCTGAAAATCCACCTTTATTTGAGTAATCAAATTCATCCTGCGAATCGTTATCAATACCAGCACGGTAAGTTAAACTTAACTTATTGGTAAAATCGTATTTAGCATTTACAGTACCAAATAATCGAACTATATCATCAAACATACCTGTATTGTTTATTACCCAAAGTGGGTTTTCGCTAGATCTATAATAAATAGATGCCCCAGTTTGTGGATGTTGGTATGGCAAACTCAATAAATCAAGCTCCCTAGGAATAAATAACAATAAATTGAAAATTTCTGTGGCTTGTAATCTGTTCACCTTTCTGGTTGAATAATTTAAAGTAGCAGACACATTAAATTTATCTGATAATTGAATTTGTCCACCAATACCTAAATTGAAACGTTTTAAATCGTTATTCCCAATAATACCTTGTTCATCTGTATATCCCGCCGATAAGTTGAAAGCTGTTTTTTCTTGTGTTGAAGCAATATTTAAAGATGTAATGGTACCGCGTCCTGTTTTGAATAAATCCTTTACGTTGTTTGGCGATGCCTCATAAGGAACCATTAAATCTTTATATTCTGGAAAAATATCACCATAAATAGAATAAGGATGTGGTATTTCAGCTAAATCAGTAAAAGCAGGTCCCCAGATGCCTAAGTTACCTCCTACATACCCAAATTCTGACCCCGAACCATATTTATTTTGATATTCGGGTAAATTTGCTACTTGGTTCACATAAGTAGTTGTAGATACTGATGCTCTAAACGATTTTTCTCCAGTAACGGCACTTCCGCTTTTAGTTTCTATAAGAATGACACCATTTCGTCCCTCACTACCATACAATACCGAAGCGTTTAAGCCTTTAAGCACGCTCATGCTTTTAATATCGTTGGCATCAATATCTGTAATATTTCCTCCAAAAGGCACATTGTTTATCACAATTAAAGGCGCGTTGGATTGGGTTATCGACAAAGAAGACCGAATCCTAATACTAGTACCTGCACCAGTTTCCCCATTAACAGCAGCAATATTGACACCCGCAATTTTACCTTGCAGGGTTCTTGCCAAATCTGCTTCTGGGCGTTGTGCCACTTCTTCACTTTCTAAAGTGGTAATGGCGTACCCCAAGGCTTTTTTAGATTTTTTAATCCCTTGGGCGGTTATCACAACCTCCGATAGGGCCTCTGTATCTTCTTGTAAAGTTACATTGATTACCGATTGGTTGCCAACCGCTATTTCTTGGTTTTTAAAACCTATAAAGCTGAATACCAGCACATCACTTGCTGTTTGGGTATTTATGCTATATTGGCCATCAAAATTTGTGGATGCCCCAATAGTTGTTCCTTTAATTACCAGGTTTACCCCCGGCAAAGGCATGCCACTGTTGTCTGTAATGGTACCTGTAACCGTTTTTTGTGCATACATAAATACACTCGAAACCATTAAAACAAGTACGGAATAAAGTAATTTTCTGTTCATACGTTTTTTGTGTTAATTAATATTTGAGTTAGTTAAAATTTTCATCATTTGCTCGGCGGAAACCTTTCCTATCAAAGCAATTTTTTCTTTTGGGGTATCATCACCAATTTCATACGTGATTCCAACGGCATTTTGGCCATATAAAAACCATCCTTTGGATACTGGTTTGGTACTGTTTCCTGCGGCTTCGTTAACCTTGTAATTAGGAATATTAGCCTCTAAACCCGCAAACCAATCATTAATGAAATTGGGCAGCGCAGTCCCTTCCCTTATTTTATTGGTATAAAACACATCTTCCCAAGTGGAATGGAAATCCAATCCAAGTACTATTTTGGAATCGTTCTTCTTTAAGGCTTTTTGGATGTATTTAACGACCTGTTTAATTTCCGGCTGGTTGTAAACAGACCAATCCCTATTGGTGTCCACACCGTTTGCGTTATGGCGCCAATGCCCCAAATCCACCCCATCGGGATTCATTATAGGGAATGCCAATACATGGTACTTGCTTAAAAAATCATTTGATAATTGGGAGCCGTTCAATAGGGTTTCCATAAAACTTTGAAACGCATAGTATCCTGTAACCTCTGGTGGATGTTGCCGTGTCAATAGCACAATGACTTCTTTTCCTTTTGGGTTCCCAATACTGATGTTGAGCACGGGCAAATCTTTACCTAAAGGCGATGTTCCGAAAATGTCATGTTTGACAAGGTTTTCTTTTCCTTTTATCAATTCTGAAACCCAATTTTTTACATCCTTAGACGATTGGATTTCTTGTGCTGCCACAGTTATTGGCTTTTTTGATACGTTGAGTTTTACGGTAACTATGGAGTCGTTTTTAAAAACTTGGGTAGAATCGATAATAGACCATGTATCCTCAATTTTCAATTTAGGCAAGTACCTGTGCTTAAACCCTTTGAGATATTTAAAAGTGAAATAAAAAGGTTTTGGGGTGCTCGACCAAGTTTTAAATGCATAGTACGCACTATTGTTTATGGGCACATTTTCAGGAGAAATATATACTAATGCTGTAGAATCATTCAGTTTTTCAAATCCGTTTAAGCGCGCACCATCAAATTGATTGCTTGCAAAAACACCTAGGTCCTTTATTTGGTAAGTTTGCTTTGTTTGAATCGTAATCGGTTTTGTGGTGGTATCTACAGGCGTTTCAAAACTTACAGGCTTAATAGCAGAACAAGCGACTAATAAGATAAGACTTAAAACAAAATATAATTGCCGCCCCATTTCAGTAAATTGATATGTTTATAGATTTATAAATCTAGTTTAATTTTCTGATATTCTTACATAAAACAAAAAAAATATCAACTATTCTAAATCATATATCTAAAATTTCGACAATCGTTTTTTAATGCCCCATTTTACTTTATTTTGATAAATAACAAGCTCAGAACAAAAGAACTATGATTGGTGCTGGTAGCACTTGCCATTGTAATTTTTGGTCTTCCGTTGACACCTGGAGCCAGATTTGGTATTTTCAGAGCATTGGGCAGCGACCGCTTTTTGGGTTTGGTTGGTGGTAGTTACAGATTTAGCTGAAGATGACATGTTGGATTTTGAAGCTGTTTCTACATTTTTTGCTGTTGGTTTACAAACGGAACACGCTTCATAGCCCAACAATTTTGCTTTTTTCAAAGTGATTTCCTTTTTGGATTGTTTAAGATATTTACACGTTTCTTTATGGTCCTTTTCGCCTGTTTTAGTAGTGTACACGGTTTGTGCACCAACATTGGACACAAATGTTAAAACATGGTTTGGCGTGGCATTATGTGCAATATTCAAAAGATAGCATTTTACACGTATTGGAAACTACCGCAAAAGCAAACAAAATAGGGCTGTGGCATGATGCAAATGCAATGCCTCCTTGGGAATGGCGCAGTAATAAAAAGAAGAAAATCCAAAAATGAGATGTTTAACACTCCTTCTTTTGGTTTTTTTCTTTAGCATTTCTTCGCTTAAATTTAAGGAATCATCATAAATCACATTGGCTATGGAACGCCCGTACCTATCTTTTTTTTAAAATAGAAACCGTAACATTTTTGCTGAAAACAGCATCTGCTGTAAATTGTTTGGCCTTCGTGGAAAATGGTTGTTTCCGTTCTGGACAATCTATGTTTGCCACACGTATTATGGTAAGTGTGGAGTCTTTGGCTAGCAGTTTGAAAGTGTCACCGTCTGTAATGTGGACTGCTTTGCCTGTGAGGGTTTCTTGAGAGAAACCCAAATTAAACATGAACATAAATATAATAAAAAATATTTTCTTCAATTTATAATTTCAGATTTTACATTAAAGTACAACAAAGCTAATCCTTTTCTATTAAAAGTATAAAACTACTCTTTGAGAATATAATCTTGGATAATTTTATCCATATTGGCGGGTAAAAGAGCGGTTTTTATTTCAAAATTTTTCACTTCCATACGGGTTAGCCAATTATTCCAATATTCAAAAATAACATCTTGTTCATACGGGTTTTTTGAATCTGGATTAATTCCTAAAACCAACACTTCTAAATCTTGCAAATTATTTTTAGAGATAATAAAGCCATAATTATCCTTTTGCATTTTTGATTTCCATTTTGAGTTATCTAATTTGGAATTTCTAATTTCTTGTGGTGTTAAATATGACGTTAGATTACCCTCTTTCAATTTTGCGTCTTTATGAAATACATAACCATCTGTAATTAAAACTAAAACATTACGATGGTCTTTTTCAATACAAAAATCTTCAACATTAGTTTTGAAAAACCCCCACAAATCTGAACCTACATAATTATCATCATCTATTGCGGATTTATATATCGCCCTAGAAATACTATCATATAAGACAGATGTTTGCAGTATGTAATCTTTTTTCGCATTATCTTTTGTAAAAGTCATATCCAAAAGTGCAATTTTTTCATTTAAGGCACTGTCCGAAGGTTCTGGGTCTATATAAAGATGGATATGGTCGTTAATTTTTATAGTCCTCTTATTTCTTAAATGTAATTCGAAGCTATTTGCAACAGAATTAATATATCCTAAATCCCTTTCAAAAAATTCCATTGCAGGGTTGGGGAATTTTTTTGGATTGATTCTATCTGATAAATCCAGTAAAATACTTATGTTTAAATTCGGTCTATTTGGCGAAAGTTTAATGGTTTCAATATGCTCTGTATTGTAATTATCAAGAGCTTCCTTTTTATCATTTTTACAAGATAAAATTATAGCAAATATGGAGATAACAAGAAATTTATTTTTCATTAGTACTAATTTACAAGTTTATAAAGTCGCCCTTCGTAATCCTCATTATCAATATTGTGCGCCACCAAATGTGTGTTCTCAACTTCAATACATTTAGAAAGCAATTCTTCACGACGTGGTCTAGAATCAAAAATATCAGCTATAGCTAAAAACCAACCTTTAACATATTCTGCATGATAGGTTAAATAATGTTTATTTGAAAACACAAAACCATCTATGGTTCTTTGTAAATCATTAATTTTACCTTCTATTCCTGATATTTCTTCTTTTAGTGGGTGTAGCTTTTCTATTAGCTTTGATATATTAAATTCGCAATTTTTTACATCTTCTCTTTTAGTACGAATGAATGATTTTATTTTATCGAAATTGTCATATTCCTTCATAATAAAATCGAAGACCAAACCCCAAATAATATATACTATAAAACCTGCAAAAATAATTCCCCAAAACTCAACAGAAGAAAATGCTATTCTTAAATCAAAAGATGGAGAATCTGGAGTTTTTTGTATTTCATAAATCTTTTTTTCTATCTGATAAGCTAGAATGGCATCGAAAATAAAAGTAACAACAAATAAGATTCCTATTTTAAAATAAGATGTCCAATTTTTATGCTTTTGAAACATATGTACTAAATATCCCAAACCCATAAATGCAAAAGGAATGGTTGCTATAAATACTCCTTCTAACCAGCCATCATTTATGGCTTTAGTGAGTGCGTTACCATCAAATATGGCAGAAGTTAATTCATCAGAATCAAACTTTTTAAAAAACGCTGAAAAGGAAGCTGACATATAAAACACCAACAAGTAAAAGGTTATAGGTATTAATACTGCTAGACCTAAATAAAACTGTGCTTTTGGTTTTTTGTCAACATCAAGGCCATATTTTTCAGGGTTTCTTTTTACTTCAACCATATCATTTTTAAATCCTATAATCTTTTGCTCAACAGCACTAATAGATTCTTCCAATAAACCTAAGGCTGTTTTTCTTTTTTTAAGTTCAGTCTCTTGCTTGCCTTTTTCATCTAAATATGGCGTTTTTAATTGTTTTGGAAACTCATCATCTACCCTACATTTTCCTTTATAATCCATGTAAACATCTTGAAGGCAGGCTTTTAAAACCAAATAACTTCCTTGTGATTGCTTAGAAGAGCCATATCCACTCTCAAAAAAAGAAAGCTTTATTTGTTTAATGTCATCCTTGTTTTCTTGTTCAACTATTTGTGTGTCCTTGCTTTTAATCGTAAATATTTTTTTTAGAGGAGTCATAATTATTCTTTTATTAATTCAAATAATTTTTCTTTAGGTAAATTCTCTTTAGCATGCTCTAACAGGAATTGAGACAACTCATCTATATTCTCCTCCAAAAAGCCAAACTTTAAGCAGTACTTTTTAAGTGTTATTTTTTCGTCATCTGTAACAATATCATCTGCCCAAATCATAATAGAGAGGTCATACAAATATTCAATTTTTTGTTTTATTGTTTCAGGAATTGATGTGTCATGTGAAGGATGTAATAGTACAGTATCTAACTGCTCTTTAGTTACGCCTCGTTCTTCGGCAAACTTATAAAGCATTTGCATTTCTAAAACATCGAAATTGTCATCGGAAAATGCCATTTGGTATAACCTCAAAAAGTGACTTTTTAATTCGGTTGATATCATAATTGGTTTATTAAATAGGTTGTGAAACTTAATGCAAACAGTAACAAAACAATACCTGCACACCCTTTCTTATTTTTGTTTGTATAAGGCTTACTTCTTGATGTGGTATAATGTCCTTGAACATAAGTGCCATCTTTTTTATAATACCCTTTTCTATATCCCATGTTATTTTTTGTTTACATACTTATAATACACATAGCCAATTGTTTCGGTATTCTTAACTTTTACTTTTAACCAAGAACCGAAACTTTCTATTAAAATGAGCGTTGACTGATTAGTAAGCTTTTCTAATATTTTATAGTTGATTCCGGGACCTTCTCTTAAATTTAGATTCACGGAATTAACTAATGGATAGTTTCCTTTTGAGTAAGCTTTTGTACTATTATTGGAAGTGTATGAACTTGATGAATTCTTTTTGTACGAGGTAATTGTTTTACTACTGCCTCTACTACAAACACCGCAACTCCCACCATTCTTGGCACAGTGTTTACAACCTGAGCAATTTTTGCAAGCACTACAATATGCGGGGCCGTTGCATCCTCTGCCTTCTTCACTGCGAGATGCTATTAATTTATTAGAATTTGATTGACTATAGGAGTATGTATAGCCCAAAACGAATAAAAAAATAAAAAATAATGTTTTCATGCTAATATTTTATTTTAAGAGATTTTCTTTGTCAAGATGAGTTTTCTATTACTAATTTTTACACCCATTTTTATCACAACTTATTTTAGCATTAGTGTCTACCCAATGATTTGAATGTTCTCTTGTGCTAGAACCACAACCTGTAGTTCCTCCTTTTTGTCCTTTATGGACTACTCCTGTTGGTACATGTTTTACTGCCATAATTTTTAGTTTTAAAGTTTAATTCCCAAACATACCCCCAATAAAAAACAAAACCTTACGGTATTCCGTAAGGTTTAAAAATCAATGACCCCTCATGTTGAAAACGGCTCTTTACACGGGCCTTTTTTCATAAAACAAAAAGCACGCCTTCCTTAAAAAAACGTGCTGATTGCGGTTCTCCTTCAAGAACTATTAATAGCATTACAAACATAAAACCTTTAAAGTTTAGTTTTTTACGGAAATCCGTAAAGGTGCCTACTTTTTTTCAAATAAGCCCTAAATCTTTCATAATAGCGACTAAATGCACGGCATTATTGGCTTTAAAAAGATCTTTGAGTTTGTTTATTTTTTTTTCGATGGAGCTCAAACTGTGCGGTGTGATATTGCTTTTTTGAAATTCATTACTGATATCGGCTTGTGAAAAGCCCAAAGACAACTGCTTGATAAGCTCAATATCATAATCGTCTATTTCCATTTCTATTTTTGCGTTCAAGGCATTGGCAACTTGTGGCGAAAGAAATCGTTTTTTATGGGCAATGCATGCTATGGCCTGCTGCAATTCCGAAGCTCCATTTCGTCCTTTGCACACAAAGGCATCAATGTTTAATTTTTGGACCAAGCTCCGTACTTTCTGCAAACGGTCGTCCATGGAGTGTACAATAATTTGTATTTCAGTGCCCATTTCCCTTAATGCTGCAATCAGTTCTTCGCCCGAATTCAATGTGCAATCGCGGTGGTCTTTTTTAAACGACAGATCTGTTATCAACAAATCGAAGGGTTGTTTATCCAAAATCGCTTTTTTGATTTTTAATGCCGCTTTATCACAGTACTGTGCTTTGTGCACATTGTCAATGCCCATTACATTGAGCACTTTAAGCACCCCTTGATTTACAACGCCATGGTCATCAACCACCAAAACCTTTTTAAACATGCTATAATATTATTTTAGCTTTAAACCCTTTATGGATTTCCGATTCAAAAATAATCGTTCCGTTTATGGAATCCATACGGTTTTCCGTACTCTGCAATCCGTTGCTTTTTTTTAAGTTGCAACCTATGCCATTATCTTGATATTGAACCATGACACCATTTTTATAGGATTGGAAAGTTAGTATGACATAAGACGCTTTACTATGTTTTTTCATGTTGGTCAATAATTCCTGCAATACCCTATAGAGAGTTATCTTTTTTAAGTGCGGCAAACCGTCCCAATTGATTTTGGAAGTGTTTCTTGAAATGATGTTGGTATCTACGTTTTTATAGCTCATAAACAAATCTTTCAATTGGTCTTGAAAATTCACATTGGTGTCAATAGGGCTAATGTTTTTTGAAATATCACGGGTTTTTAAATAAATGGTTTCCAGTTGGTCTAAAACTTCCGTATTTGGATTATTTTCCGTTTGTAGTTTAGACATGACTTGATAGAAATCGTTAGCAATTTCATCATGTACTTTTTTAGAAATATGGGCTTCCGTTTTGTAAACTTGCTGCATTTTTTCTTTTTTGTGCTGAAGTTTATTGTACCAGAAAATGAAAAAAGATGATACCAATATCAATAACCCCGCAAAAAAATAAATAGTTTTAAATCGGTTGGTTTTTTCAAGTTCCAATTTCTTTTGAATGTTTTCGGTTTTCAGTTGAAAATTGGCTTCCCTGTTTTTTTCGTTTTCGTATTTAACTTTTACAAATTGGTTTTTAGCGGTAGTACGTTCTTTTAATATACTATCGTTCAGCTTTATAAACCTATGTGAATAGATAGTGCTTTTTTCGGGGTTATCCTCTAAAACCACTAGTTGTTTTAAGGCTTCCAGCCTATCATCTGCGCTATTTACTTTTGAAGCGGCCCTGTACATTTCCAAGGCATAACTTTTTGCTTTTCTAATATCGGAAGCCTGATAATATTCCATGAGGTGTGCATTACTAGCTATTTGGCCAAACCAATCATTTATTTCAATTCTTGACTGCAATGCTGTTTCAAAAGGTTCTGCATAATTTTGAGTTCCTGTTTGTTTCCATTTAGCGTAGGTGCTGTTATCCAAAAGTCTCGCCTTAAGTTTTTCATCTTTACTTGCTGCTTTAAGATTGGTGATGGAATCGTATAATCCAATGGCTTTGTTGTACGCGCTTTGATCTACATACACATTTGCTTTATTGCTTAAATACAACAATTTATCCTCGGCAGAGGGTGTCAAGTTTATAGCTTGGTCATATCTAAAAATAGCATCGTTGTATTGTTCCAGTTTTCTGGCGGTAATTGCCAAACAATTATGAACGCTTGCCAAGGTTTCGTTATCTTTTGAATGGTTTAAATATGTAAGGGCCTGCACAGCTGTGTCGTCACTTCCCATGTAATCGCCTTTATCAGATTGTATGATGGCCATATTAAGAAGGCGCTTGCCTACCTCAACGCTATCAAGCAAAGCAGCATATATGTTTTTGGATTGGTTATAATAATAAAAGGCACTATCATTTTTATTTGATTTATCATGATATAAACCCAATTTGAAATAGGCGTTACCCATTGACGCTGAATCCTTTAATATTTTGGAGATATTCAGTAGTTTTTTTGAAAAAATCAATGCACTGTCAAATTGTTTTTCTATACTATGACGCTGTGATTTATAGGTTAAGGTTTTTAAAATCAAGGAATCGTTGTTTGCCTTTTTTGCCAATTCATAAGACGTTGTGATAGCATTTAATCTAATTTTAGAATTCTCGGACTTATTCTTACTCAATAAATAGTAATGCTGAATGCTATCATTATTACTAATATTTTGATTTATAAATGAAGGCTCTTTTTTACATCCGATGCATATTAGCGTAACAATTATAAAGAGAACTTTAATTTTAATAAACATGCGGCTGTATTATAAGAAAAAGCTAATATAAAATAAAAAGGCCGCACTTTCGTACAACCTTTTTAAACTATTGTGGTAAGGCTAAAACTTAATCTTCTTCACTTTCATCCTCATTGTCTTCGTCTTCATCTTCTTCATCATCTGGGTTTTGACCATCTTCGCCACCAGTAGCCTGTTCTGTGGCAACGTTATCTACTAAACTTTGCGGGGTACAAGAGAATAAACCCAAATTGAGGAAAACCATAAGCATTATCAAAAGTATTTTTTTCATTTTGTATCATTTAAAATTGGACAATAGTGTTGCTGTCCGAGTTTTATCGGATGCTTCATTGCACAGGCAACACCTGCTTAAAATTTGCAGAGACGTCTCTCCGTTTCGGGAAGTATGGAGCGCAGAAGTAAAGAAGCACAACCACTTCCCAGAGATGATACCGCTCTACTTTGCAATTCCTGTTTAGAGTTAAAAACCAACGTCTTTAATACAAGTCATGTGATTTTTAATTCTGAAGCAAATGAAAAAATATTCAATAAGATTGAAAGGAAATATAGCGGAAGTATTTTGGAAGATTTACGGAAATTGATTTTCCACAAAGTTTCCAAAAAGATTGATTAAATTTAAACACCAACAAACCAACCATTTAATGCATAAAAAATTAATCGTAGAAGCTTTCAATAAAGCTAAACTACTTAGAAAAAAAAGCGGAGAAAAAAAACCATCTGCAATTAATATGGCTGAAGATCTTTCTGATTTTATTAATGAAAATGAAGATTTTAGACTGGGAGAACGAAGTTTTCGCGATTACAGAAATGATGCCGAAAAACAGATGGAAAGCCCAGAAGACATTAATATAAAGCAACTTAAGGTTGTAAATGGATTATGCCGTTATTTAGGATTTGATACTTATGAAGCCTTTGTTTCTAGAAACCATACTATTCCAAACCATAGAAAACTGGGGGCTTTTATTATAAAAAACAAGCTATTTCTTTTGGTTTTTTTAATAATCGTTTGCGCCATAATAATGATGACTTCCATAAACCAACAACGGTGGATGGTTTGGCAAAATGATCATTATGAAGAAGTGAATTTTGATGCCGAAACCTATAATTTAGGGCAACTTAAATTATATAACGAATCTAGAATCAATGCTTTTAAAAAAGCAACACCTGATTGTAACACCGTTTTTTTTAGTCCAGATGGTACCATAAAAATTTGGTATGGCAAAAACACCACTAAAGAACTGGAATTTTTCACAACTTCTGGGAAACATCCTGAAACTGGAAAAACATTGGATCCCATAACGGCATATATGATAAAAAAATATCTATGTAAAGATTATTAGGATGGGCGAATTCACATTAGCTTTTTCTTTCTCTAGCCAACAACGTATTTTTAAGCAACATCGCAATGGTCATAGGACCAACACCACCTGGAACGGGTGTGATATAACTGGCCTTTTTGCTCACGCTTTCAAACTCCACATCGCCCGCTAGCCTATAACCACTCTTTTTGGTTGCATCTGGCACGCGTGTAATACCTACATCAATAACCACTACATCTTCTTTTACCATATCGCCCGTTAAAAATTCTGAAATACCAATGGCGGCAACAATAATATCTGCTTTTTTTGTAATCTCAGACAAGTTTTTGGTGCGGCTATGAACAACAGTAACCGTGGCATCTCCCGCTGCACGTTTTTGACTCATCAAAATACTCATGGGGCGGCCCACAATATGGCTTCTCCCCATAACAACTACATTTTTCCCAGAAGTCTCCACCTGATATCTCTCCAACAACTCGAGGATTCCGTAAGGTGTTGCCGGTAAAAACGTAGGCAAATCCAATGCCATTTTACCAACATTTACGGGATGAAATCCATCCACATCTTTATCTGGATGTACTGCCATCAAAACCTTTTGCTCATCGATATGCTCTGGCAAAGGTAATTGGACTATAAACCCATCAATGCTATCGTCTGTATTCAAGTCATTTATTTTCTGAAGCAATGTTTCTTCTGAAGTATATTCCGGTAAATCTATTAAAGTAGAATGGAAACCTATCTTTTCACAGGCTTTTACCTTCGCATTCACATACGTCATGCTGGCACCATCCGTCCCCACCAAAATAGCCGCCAAATGTGGTACTTTTTCGCCTTTGGAAGCCATTGCTTTTACGTGTTCAGCAATTTCTTCCTTAATATCATTACTTGTTTTTTTACCGTCTAGAATTGTCATATTTTCTGGATTTCGCCACGAATGCACGAATGTTTTCTTGCAAAGACGCTAAGGCGCAAAGTTGTTTTAATATTTTAATTATGATTTGTTGGACTTCGACTGCGCTCAGTCTGACCACTTTTAACTTTTAACTTTTAACAAGATTAACGCATATTATTCATCATCTGCATCATCTTTTTGCCGCCACCGCCTTGCATCATTTTCATCATTTTGCTCATTTGGTTGAATTGCTTTAAAAGCTGATTGACTTCTTGAACCGAAGTTCCTGAACCTTTTCCAATACGTATTTTTCTGCTGCCGTTGATAATGGCTGGATTGGTTCGTTCTTTAGGTGTCATGGAATGGATGATGGCCTCAATGCCTTTAAAAGCATCGTCATCAATATCAATATCCTTCAACATTTTTCCAGCACCGGGAATCATGCCCATAAGGTCTTTCATGTTCCCCATTTTTTTGATTTGCTGAATCTGTTTTAAGAAATCATCAAAACCAAACTGATTTTTAGCAATTTTCTTTTGAAGTTTACGAGCTTCATCTTCATCAAACTGCTCTTGGGCACGTTCTACCAAAGACACCACGTCGCCCATTCCCAAAATACGGTCTGCCATACGGGAAGGGTAGAACACATCAATGGCTTCCATTTTCTCGCCCGTACCTATAAACTTAATAGGTTTATTAACGACCGATTTTATGGAAATAGCAGCACCTCCACGGGTATCGCCATCTAATTTAGTCAGGATAACCCCATCAAAATTCAGAACATCGTTAAACGCTTTTGCGGTATTTACGGCATCTTGCCCTGTCATGGCATCTACCACAAACAAGGTTTCTTGTGGTTGTATGGCTTTATGGATGTTTGAGATTTCGGTCATCATAACCTCATCAACAGCCAATCGGCCTGCGGTATCTATAATCACCACATTAAAACCATTGGCCTTGGCGTGGGCAATACCTGCTTTTGAAATGGCAACAGGATCGGTATTTCCCCGATCACTAAAAACCTCAACGCCAATTTGTTCTCCAACAACGTGCAATTGATCTATCGCCGCTGGACGGTACACGTCACAGGCTACCAATAATGGTTTTTTGTTTTTTTTATTTTTAAGATAATTAGCTAGCTTACCAGAAAAAGTGGTTTTACCTGAACCTTGTAAACCAGACATTAAAATAACGCTTGGTGTGCCTGACAGATTAATGCCTTCGGCATCGCCCCCCATCAGTTCGGTCAATTCATCCTTTACGATCTTTACCATCAATTGGCCAGGCTGCAACGTGGTCAATACATTTTGACCAAGTGCTTTTTCTTTAACCCTAACCGTGAATTCTTTGGCTATTTTAAAGTTAACATCGGCATCCAACAAAGCCCGGCGCACTTCTTTTAAAGTTTCGGCTACGTTAACCTCAGAGATGCTTCCGTGCCCTTTTAATACGTGTAAGGCCTTATCTAATTTATCGCTTAAATTATTGAACATAGTTTTGTGTATTCAGTTGGCAGTCCGCAGTTAACAGTCTGCTTTATTTTCTAATAAAATTGAAATGCAAAATTAAGGAAATATTTTGTTTTTATTTGGATAGATTACTGTTTTACTTAAACAATTCCAAGAGCTTCTGGAGGTTATTGCCACAATAGGCTTCTTTTTATTTAAAACCCTTCCGTCTTTAAACTCTAGTAAAGAGTTTAAATCCACCTTCCCGTTTTCAGGGAAGGAATTGATTGTGTAATTAACCATAAAAAAAGGCTATCAAAACTTTTAGTTTGACAGCCTTTATAAAGGAAACTTAAATAATTAACCTAACCAACCGAAGATAGAGGTTTCCCTTTTTCAATCAATTTTTCTTTTCAAGTACTAATATGCGTTCTATAGCTCCCGTAGAACTTAAATCTTTCAATTCTATCCTATTGGGCGTGATCTCTTTAATTCTCCATCTGTGGGTCAATTCATTAAATGGTGCTTCATTGGCAAAATGTAGCCCTAGCACCAACCCATCGTTTCTGTATGCCAACCACGAACCCGCAGTTACCCCGTTGTTTGGGTCTGTAACTTTTATGCGCCCACTTTCTAAAAAGTCAACCGTGTACATAAAGAAGTTTACTGATGGATCTTGAACATGAATCAAACCATCATCATATTTTGCTACTTCCCAAGCGCCTGTTACAAGCACATCGCCAATATAGTTAATGTCCTCATCACCATCTGGGCAGTGTCTTTCCAATATCATTTTGTTGTTGGCATTTTCAAGTTTAATCAAACCTTCCTCTAAGAAAGTGATTAACCATTCTAATTTTAAATCTGGCCTTCCATCTAAAGTAATTTGTAGAATGAAACCAACGTTTCTCACACCAACCTCATAAGTTCCTTGAACCAATTCGCCATTTACTCTTAGTTTTACAACATTGTTTTCATAGAATTTCAAAGGAGTTCCTATGTATTCTTTCTCTTTATCAGTACCGTTTATGCTTAAACGTGCCACTCGCCAAAAACATTCCTGTAAATAATTTTCAATACGCTCTTTACTGATATCTACGACCACATCGCAGTTTCTCTTTAAGATGATTCTGTTTCCACCCTCTTCAAAAACTTTAATTTTACCATCTTCAATATCATATACAATCCATTCTAGGGTAAAATCCGCTAATTTCTCAAACTTCATTTTTAACAGCGCGCCTTTATCGGTTACACGAGTGCTCCATGTACCGGTAAGTATACCACCTCCTCTGGCGCGCATGACCACAACACCGTCTTCTTTAAAGTTCAGGGCATATTCATTGTATTTATTTGCTAAACTAATGGTATTTCTTTGGAAGTCATAAACCACCCAAGGGCAGGTTACTAAATATTTATCCAAGCGTTCTTTGGTAAAATCGTCGTCGCCATAATCGTTGTCATCATCTTCATCACAAGCATCTTTGGCTTCTTTAATGGTTCTTGCCAATTCAATATTGTTATTCACCACTATTTCGGTTCCGTCAGCCAACTTCATGGTTACAGGGAAATTGATGCTTGCCAAAACTTCCGCATTCATAACGCGTTTAATGAATTTGTGCAACTGCCTATCGTTTTCAATGGTTACAACATTAATGATTTGAAAATTAGGATTGTAAACTGAAAATGAAATAGGATATTGAAAATCGATACATTCAATATCATCATCTTCTTCATTTTCGCCTTGACATTCTTTAATCAAATTATCTAAAGCATCACGATTTTGAATGGTAACTTCCTCATAATTTGACAAAATAATGGTAATAGGGAACACGATATCCAACGTATCATCATCGTCATCAAACTCTTTAAATATTTTCTCTATAATCTTAAAATCTTCTTTGGAATCGATTTTGATTTCCAAACCTTTAACAATAACGGTAATGGGCAGTTCTACAGACAAACAACTGGCTTTGTCGATAATATTATCTGTAGATCCGTCCATGATAGATGTGGCGCTAATCAAACTGGTCAGCTCAGAATTGGCTGAAAGTGTTTCACTCTCGGCAGGTGGCGTTACATCAATAACTTCTTCCTGACAAGAGGTAAACAATAAAAGGGCAAAAAAAGTAAATAACAGTAGTGTTTTCATTTTAGTTTTCATGATAATTGGTTTTGGGTTCAACATAGCATTTTGATTATAAAACAGGATAGCCTTAAAAATTCCTACCCTAAAAACTTAAAAAAATCAAAAAATTAAATTCCAAATTCCAAATCCCAAACTCCAAAAAACCCTATTTTAGTGCCACCAACTGGTATAAATAATGGGCAAACAATTACATGAAACTATTTGCGAAGAGCGTTTGTTTTCTTCAATATTCAATAAACACGCTAAAGATCTGCACAATTTTCTGTACTATAAGTTTGGCGACTTATTGAACCCAAAAGATAAAGTGCAGGAAGCTTTTATCAAGTTATGGGAAAACTGCGCCAAGGTTTCGCCCGACAAAGCCAAAAGTTTTGTATTTACTACCGCAAACAATTTAATGCTGAATGAAGCGGCACACCAAAAAGTGGTTTTAAAACATCAGCAGACCAAACCAAAACATTACACGAATGAGAATCCTGAATTTTTAATGCAGGAAACGGAGTATCATGATAAATTACAAAAGGCACTTGCTAATTTAACCGAAGCCCAACGTGAAGCTTTTATGATGAACCGTGTGGAAGGCAAACGATTTAAAGAAATTGCCGAGATTTTGGATATTTCGACCAAAGCGGTTGAAAAACGTATTTATGGAGCTTTGGAAAAATTGCGGAAGGATATTAAGGAGTTGTAAGGTTAGAAAACTAAACTTTGAAACTTTTTTTCAAAACAAGGGTAGGAAAAAATAAAAGTTAACTGTTATATCATTGAACACAAAATCATGAACAGAGAAGCACTCATATCGAAATGGCTGGATAACAATCTAAGCGACCAAGAACTTGAAGCGTTTAAAATGCTTGAAGACTATGATGATTTAGTGAAGTTAAACACTGTTTTACAATCTTTTAAAGCAGATGATTACGATACTTCTGCAGCATTGGAAAACGTGTTGTCCAAAATTAAAAGTGAAAAAGCGCAACCAAAAACACATTGGTTCAAACCATTGATGCGTGTTGCTGCTCTACTCGCTATTTGCTTTGGTCTGTATTATTTCACAACCACTTTAGACACTAAAATTTCAACGGAGTTTGCAAAAAAAACAACCATAGAATTACCGGATGCCTCTAGTGTTTCCCTTAACGCAAAATCATGTTTGGCATACAATAAAACCCATTGGGATAAAGCACGTGATGTAGAACTTGAAGGCGAAGCTTTTTTTAAGGTCGCCAAAGGGTCTTCATTTAACGTGATAACAAAATCAGGAACCGTAACGGTTTATGGTACGCAGTTTAATGTAAAACAACGAGACCATTATTTTGAGGTTATTTGCTACGAAGGATTAGTTGGCGTTACTTACAACTCTCACGAAACGAAGTTAAAACCTGGCGACAGTTTTTTAATTATCGACGGGAAAAGGATTGCTAAAGAAAAAGAAAACCGCTCAACACCTTCGTGGCTAAATAACGAAAGCACCTTTAAAAGCATCCCTTACAAAGCCGTTATTACCGAATTTGAAAGACAATATGGCGTTGATATTACCTTAACGAACATCGATTCCAACCAATTATTTACAGGTAGTTTTGCGCACGATAATTTAGAGGTTGCGATAAAATCCATTGCCGTACCTTTACACCTAACCTATAGTAAATCCAATAATACCATCATCTTAAAACGTGAGTAGCAAAGGATGCCTTTCTCTTTTTGTTGTAGTGTTTTTTTTGAATGTTTTTAATCTAAAAGCGCAAACCATTCAAAAAGAAAAACAATCGCTTTCTTCTGTTTTAAAAATTCTGGAAACCCGGTACGGCATTAGTTTTTCCTATGTAGATGATACTATTAAAGATAAAATATGTTTCGTTCCTCAAATAGATTTAACCGTTGGAGTAGCCTTGGAAATTCTTGAAAACGAAACCGAACTGGATTTTGAATTATTAAACAATCGATTTGTTGCCATTAAAACCCCGAACCAAGAAAACAAACCATTTATCACACAACGACTGGAAGAAGTTGTGGTTTCCAACTATCTTACTGCGGGCATTACCAAACTAAACGATGGAACGATTGCCCTAAAACCTGATACTTTTGGTATTTTACCAGGGTTGATTGAACCCGATGTATTACAGACCATTCAAGCGTTACCAGGTGTTTTAAGTTCCGACGAAACGGTTTCAAACATCAATGTCCGCGGTGGCACGCATGACCAAAACCTGATACTTTGGGATGGCATAAAAATGTACCAATCGGGACACTTTTTCGGTCTTATTTCTGCTTTCAACCCGTATACCACCAAACAAGTGAATGTGTCTAAAAACGGCACGAGTGCCAAGTTTGGCGATGGTATTTCCAGCGTCATCGATATGCAGCTTTCTGATGATTTAGATCAAGAATTTAAAGGCGGATTTGGTTTTAATCTCATCAATGCGCACACTTATACCAAAGTCCCTTTATCGAAAAACGCCGAATTACAACTTTCTGCTCGCCGCTCCATCACAGATCTTTTGACTACCCCGACTTACGACCAATATTTTAAGCGTGTTTTTCAGGATTCTGATTTAACAAACCATCAAAACAGAAATTCCATTACCCAAAATGAAAGTTTTCATTTTTATGATGTCACGGCCAAATTCCTTTACAACATCACTAAAAAAGATAAAATACGACTTCATTTTTTAAATGTTAACAACAAACTGGATTATGAAGAGCAATCCTCTATTAATGATAGAAACGAAGCTTTAAACAGTAGTCTTTCTCAATTCAATTTAGCAACTGGCATAACCTATATTAGAGATTGGAACTCTAAAGTGTCAACCACCACGCAGCTTTCTGTTTCCAATTACGATTTGGATGCCACCAATTATGATATCATCAATAACCAACGGCTCATTCAAGAGAATGAAGTTTATGATGGATCAGCGAAATTCGACATCAACTACAATCCCGACCATCAATTCCTAATTAACGGCGGGTATCAATTTTCCGAGATCGGCATCAGTAACTTGGAAGACGTTAACAATCCTGTTTTTAGGAGTTACATAAAAGAAGTGATTCGGAGCCATTCCGTTTACGGAGAAAGTTCTTTTTTATCAAATGATGCCAAAACCAAGTTGAAATTTGGAACCCGAATTAATTATTTGCAAAAATTTGATATGGTTTTGGTGGAACCTCGATTGAATTTCAGTCAGCGTTTCTTAAACTATTTCAGATTTGAAGTTTTAGGCGAATTCAAGAGCCAAACCACCTCTCAGATCATCGATCTGCAAAACGATTTTCTGGGGATTGAAAAGCGTAGATGGGTTCTTTCAAACAATAATACCATCCCTGTTTTAAAAAGCAAACAACTATCCGCCGGCATTCATTTCAATAAAAACAAAGTACTGATAAGTGCAGAAGCTTACATCAAAAAAGTGGATGGCATTACTACCCGAAGCCAAGGCTTCCAAAACCAGTTTCAGTTTGTAAATGATATAGGAAGCTATGAAATCAAAGGTGTTGATTTGCTTTTAAACAAACAGTTCAATTCGGTTGTCAGTACTTGGATCGGGTATTCCATCAACAAAAACGATTATACATTTCAAACCATTAATAATGGCGAACCGTTCCCAAATAATGTAGATATTCGGCATGCTTTAACAGTTGCTGGCACTTATTCTTTTAATGACTTAAAATTAGCCTTGGGACTAAATTGGCATTCTGGAAAACCCACTACATTGCCCGATTTTAATGACGACCCTGATGATGATATTATTACTTATGCCAATCCTAATAGAAGTAATTTGAATGATTACTTAAGAGCTGATTGTTCTGCTACCTATACCTTTCATTTATCGGATACGACACATGCCATTTTCGGAGCTTCTGTTTGGAATATTTTAAACAAGAAAAACATCATCAACAGCTATTATACACTTGATAGTGAAAACATGGTCAATAAAGTTGAGAATCAATCTTTGGGCGTGACCCCAAATATAAGCTTAAGGTTGAAATTTTAACAATTATACCGCTATAGGTTTCATTTCAGATTAACCCCTGAATATTGGCATAAGAATTTTTAAGTGCTTTTTTAACCTTTTTTTCGTTCAACCATTTCACTTTGGTTATGCCCTCATTTTCTTGGGGATACAGCTCGCCTTGAAAAGACGTTTTCATTTCAAACCAATAGGTTATCTTGATTTTATAACGGCCATTACGTTTAAAAATATGGTACGTGGTATCCAATGGTTTTGTAATTTCCAATCCTGCCACACCGGTTTCTTCTGCAACTTCACGAATAGCAGTTTCTTCAATAGACTCATTGCCTTCCACCTTTCCCTTGGGCAAATCCCATTTATCGTTTCTATAAATGAACAAAATGTCGCCCTTATCATTATAAACCTTACCGCCCCCTGCAATAACATTAGGGAGTTTTTTCAAAAACTTCTTCAATAATTTATCTTGGTTGGGATGGATGAGTCTGGCCTCTTTCAGCTTTGACTTATTAAGTTTTCTAATAACAGCATCCATTTTCGCTTTTTTAAGATCAAAATTCTTAAAATAGGTTTCTTCTTCAACGACTGTTGTTAAAACGATGGGTTTGTCGTTTACAAAAACTTTATACATAAATATTATGTCATATTTTAGTTTGGTAAAAATATCATTTTTCAATAGAAACCAACCATTGTTAAAAAAAATATTTTAATTCATAATATTACAACTACAAAAAACTAAATTAATGCTTAATTTTGTTTTTATGATTTTTAACAAAGACACCGCCAAAAAAACTGCCGAAGTTTTATTGCAAATCAATGCCATTAAACTAAGTCCACAAGAACCTTTTACTTGGGCTTCAGGCTGGAAATCACCTATTTATTGTGATAATAGGATTATTCTATCATTCCCTCTCATAAGAAATTATATAAGAGAAACGATGGGCAAACAAATTGAAAAAGAATACGGAAAACCCGATGTGATCGCCGGTGTTGCCACAGGTGCCATAGGCATTGGCATGTTGGTTGCAGAATATATGGGTTTGCCTTTTATATACGTAAGGCCAGAAGCCAAAGGCCATGGACGCAAAAACCAAATTGAAGGTTTTATTGAAGAAGGCCAAAATGTGGTGGTGGTTGAAGATTTGATCAGCACAGGAAAAAGCAGTTTGAATGCCGTGCGCGCTTTAAAAGAAGCCCATGTAAACGTAAAAGGCATGATTGCCATTTTTACTTATGGATTTGACGTAGCTACTGAAAATTTCAAAAAAGAAGATGTATTCTTGCAAACTTTGAGTAATTATGAAAACTTGCTTGAACAGGCTTTAGAAACCAAATACATTACCCAAAAAGAATTGCAAACATTAAGTGATTGGAACTGCAACCCAAGTGGATGGATGTAAAATGTTTGTTGTAGAGTTGTTTTTCGTGGAGTTGTAAAAACATCTTAACAACAAATGTCAGGCTGAACGTCGGTCACTGAGCGAAGTCGAAATGAGTCGAAGCCTAATCAAAACGAACAACTTAACAACACACAACAAAATGAACCTAGAATCCCCAAAAGTACCCGTTTCAAAATCTTCTCAAGCTATTTTTGATTTTTTATCGAATGTTAAGAACTTTGAATCTTTAATGCCTGAAAACATCAGTAAATTTGAAGTTTTGGAGGAAGATAAATTTCTATTTCAACTCAAAGGCATGCCCGAAATCATTCTTGTGATAAAAGAAGTGGTTGCGCCCAATAAAATTGTACTTGGTGCCGCTGGCGGAAAAATAGACTTTTCACTTACGGGAAACATTACGGACGCGGGCAATGGCGCTAGCGAAGTGCAATTAAAATTCAATGGAGATTTCAACCCGATGATGGCGATGATGATAAAAGGGCCTATTACCAAATTTATTGAAACCTTAGCTACCAATATCCCTAAAGCTGTTCAGTAAAGCAATGTAATTTCTTTAAGATCAAATTTTTTAACGATTTCATCTTCCAAAACAACTAGTAGCTTACCATATTTGGTAACGCCTTTTATAAAACCAGAAAACAAATCGCCTTCAGCATTTTTAAATGTTGAAGGTTTATTTTTTCTAAATAAATTAGCTTCATATTCATTTTTAACGGCATCATATTTACCGCTTTGTAAAAGCAATGCGTATGCTTTTGTATGCTTTATAATACCTTGCAAAATTTCATCTGTATTGAAATGAACCCCTGTAAGGTTTTTTAATGATGTAGCTTGTTGCAAGTTTTTAAACTCAGTTTGATTTACATTAACACCAATACCAATAATCGTGGAATTCAGCTTGTTTTTTATGACATTTTCAATCAAGATCCCACATACTTTTTTGTCTGCTGACAAAATGTCGTTTGGCCATTTTACACTTAAATCTGATATATTTAAAGTTTTTAATGCTTTAAGAATGGCCAAAGAAATAGCCATACTGATATAAAAAGGAAATTCAACATCATGAACACTTAAGTCCTTAAACACACTAAACATAAGGTTTTTGCCCTTATCAGAATCCCAAGTAGTGCCCATTTGCCCTCTTCCGCTTGTTTGGTAATCTGCAACAACAACAGTATAATCTGCAACTGCTTCATTACCTATCATTTCTTTTAAAAAAGAATTTGTAGAGTCGGTGGCATTAAGTTTGATTATACGCATTCTAAAGTTATTTATTGTAAGGTAAAATCTTATGATTATTTTAAACTATAAAGAACTAAAAAAATAATAACTTTGCACAAATTTAAATCAAATTAATGGCGAAAGAAAACATAAGCTCAGACCAACTCATAGCATCCATTTTAAGTGGCATAGAAGATGTTAAAGGCAAACAAATAAACATCATGGATTTAAGAGCTATAGAAAACACGGTTTGTGACTACTTTATAATTTGTGAGGGAACTTCAAACACTCAAGTAAACGCCATAGTCAATTCAGTACAAAAGAAAGTAAGCAAAGAACTTAAAGACCACCCTTGGCACGTTGAAGGTTCTGATAATGCCGAATGGGTACTCATTGATTATGTAAACGTGGTCGTGCACGTGTTTCAAAAACACATCCGTGATTATTACGATATTGAAAGCCTTTGGGGAGATGCAAAAACAACAATAATTGAAACCAGTTACTAAAAACTAAGAATGGCAAACGATAAGAAAAATATAAAAGAAAACAAACCAAAGTTTAGTCCTTACTGGATTTACGGCATTATCATCGCTATTTTAATAGCCATGTCTGTTTTTGGAAACAATGGATATCAAGAAGATAATTTAACCAATCCCACGCAGTTTTTCCAAATGGTAAAAGACGGCGATGTAGCAAAGGTTGAAATTGTAAACAAGCGTGTAGCCAAGGTATATCTCACTAAAGAGGCTGCTGAAAAAGAAATACACAAACAGTCCAAACCTTCTACGTTTATACCAACTACAAGCAAATTACCTAATTATAAATTTGAGTTTGGCGACCTCCAAAATTTTGAAAATCAATTGCATGAGGTTATAAAAGAAAAGAATCTTGATTTAGAACCTGTTTATACTACTGAAGAAAACCATTTAGGCGATTTCCTATTGGGTATTCTTCCATTCATTTTATTGATTGGCGTTTGGATTTTTATCATGCGCCGTATGTCTGGTGGGGCCGGTGGCGGTGCTGGCGGGCAAATTTTCAATATTGGAAAATCCAAAGCAAAACTTTTTGACCAAAATACTGAAGTTAAAACAACGTTTAAAGATGTGGCCGGATTGGAAGGTGCTAAAGAAGAAGTGCAAGAAATTGTAGATTTTCTTAAACACCCAGAAAAATACACCTCTTTAGGAGGTAAAATACCTAAAGGCGCATTACTTGTAGGCCCCCCGGGAACTGGAAAAACCTTATTGGCAAGAGCTGTGGCCGGTGAAGCCAAAGTGCCATTTTTCTCATTATCTGGTTCTGATTTTGTAGAAATGTTTGTTGGCGTAGGTGCTTCCAGAGTTAGGGATTTATTTAAGCAAGCCAAAGAAAAATCGCCTTCCATCATTTTTATTGATGAAATTGATGCTATTGGGCGTGCCAGAGGAAAAAATGCTATGTCTGGAAGTAATGACGAACGCGAAAACACGCTTAATCAATTATTAACGGAAATGGATGGTTTTGGTACAAATGCCAACGTGATTGTGATAGCAGCTACCAACAGAGCCGATATTCTTGACAAAGCCTTAATGCGCGCTGGCCGTTTTGACAGACAGATTTTTGTCGATTTACCAGACATTCGCGAACGTAAAGAGATTTTTGAAGTACACTTAAGACCTTTAAAAAAGTCCAAAGACTTGGATATGGAATTTCTTGCCAAGCAAACACCCGGTTTTTCTGGAGCAGACATTGCCAATGTCTGTAATGAAGCAGCCCTTATCGCTGCAAGAAACAACAAAAAAGCTGTTGACAAACAAGATTTTCTTGATGCAGTAGATAGAATCATAGGCGGTTTGGAAAAGAAAAATAAAATTATAACCCCTAGCGAGAAAAAAGCTGTGGCTTTTCACGAAGCAGGTCATGCTACCGTTAGCTGGATGCTAGAGCATGCAGCTCCTTTGGTAAAAGTGACCATTGTTCCAAGAGGACGTTCTCTTGGTGCAGCTTGGTACTTGCCAGAAGAACGGCTTATTGTTCGTCCGGAACAAATGCTTGATGAAATGTGTGCTGCCTTAGGAGGCCGCGCCGCAGAAAAAGTGATTTTCAATAAAATATCAACAGGTGCACTTAGTGATTTGGAAAAAGTAACCAAACAAGCGAGGGCCATGGTTACTATTTACGGCTTGAGTGATAAAATTGGAAACCTGACCTATTATGATTCTGGACAAAACGAATACGGGTTCACAAAACCTTACAGCGAACAAACAGCAGAACTTATAGATAAAGAAATATCTGATATTATTGAAACACAATACAAACGAGCTATTAAACTGCTTGAAGAAAACAAAGATAAGCTCACAGAACTTGCCACCGTACTTCTTGAAAAAGAAGTGATTTTTAAAGATAATCTTGAAAAAATATTTGGCGAGCGTGCTTTTATAAAAGAAGAACAAGAAGATATAAAAATACCTAAAGAATAGATTTTATTGATACTTTGTTAAGCTTTTAGTAAAAATCTTAAATTAATCGTACGGTTAATTTAAGATTTTTTATCTTTGATAAACGCCAAGTAAACTGAGTTAATAGCAATCACGTGAATGAGTCTTTTTAGAAAATTATTTGGTTCCAGATCGGATCAACAAAAAGAAGAAATAAAATCTAGCGATAGAGGCAAATACATGCCCGAAATCAAGATACCCATTGATGAACGATTTACCATTAACTTTAAGGCCAATGGCGGTAAATTTTTGTATTGCGAAGATTTAAACGAAACGTTTCAAAGCCTTCAAAACATTATTGAAGAAAACAATTGGGAAGATACAAATGCGCTTGTTTTTGACGAAAACTTAAAAAACAAGTTTAAAAATTCCCAATTAACCACCACAAAAAAAGCAAGCGATTCCACATTTTTTCTCACTACTTGCGAAAATTTAATAGCAAATGATGGATCTCTTTTAATCTGTTCAAACCAAATACTGGAAAAAAAACTAATGGAGCTTCCAGATCACTTCGTCGTTTTTGCCACTACCAGCCAAATTGTTGAAAATATTGGCGAAGGTTTACGAGGTATTAAATCAAAAAACAAACAAAGCATCCCCTCAAATATTACCACTATTAAACATTTTAAATCTTCAGATGAAAAAGATTTTTTAAGTTATGGCAGTAGTTCAAAAAACCTATATTTGCTGCTTTTAGAAGACTTTTAAAAAGCTTTAATCAAAATCTAAAATCAAAAGCAATTTGTATCAATCATTAAACAGAAAAAGATTTATTAGCTGATGAAAGACATTTTCATACGGTCATGTTCTGGTATAATCTATATGTTATTATTGATAGTCTCGCTTCAATTTGAACATGCCTTGATTATTCTTTTTTTTGTATTTGGCATTATTTGCATGGGTGAGTTTACCAAGCTCATCCAAATAAAAAATAAAATCCCATACATTATCTTTGTGATTCTATATCTTGTTTTTGGGTATTGGAAATTCATTTCAAAAGAACATACGGGCTTTCAAGAAGCCATACAGATCCTTTTGGTCATCAGTATATTTGTAGAGCTATTTCTGATAAAGGACTTATTTTCAATTAAAACCACACCCCTATTTAGCTCCAAACAATTTATCATTACCACATTTTATTTATCAAGTGCTTTTGTATTCTTGATTTTAATTGCGAATTACCATCACCCTTACAATTCAAATATTTTGTTAGGTGCTTTTATTTTGGTTTGGGTGAACGATTCATTTGCCTATTTAGTTGGCAAAAACTTTGGTAAACAAAAGCTTTTTGAAAAAATTTCACCAAAAAAAACCGTTGAGGGATTTCTGGGCGGCTTGTTTTTTTCATGCATTGCAAGTTATTTTATCGCTACCTTTACCGAAACACTAAACTTTACCTATTGGCTTATTTTAAGTATTATTGTAAGTGTATTTGGCACTTTGGGTGATTTGATAGAATCAAAGTTTAAACGAAATGCCCAAGTAAAAGATAGTGGCATTATCATGCCCGGTCATGGTGGTTTGTTAGATAGGCTAGATAGCATTATTTTTGCAGCCCCATTTATATATTTATTTTTAAGAATTATACATTATGTTTCATAAAGAAGGTCATAAAATCATATTGGTAACATTTGGCATTGTAGTGGCCGCTTTTTTATTAGTTGATAGCTTGGTGGATGTTGATTGGCTCAGAACCATAATTATGATGGCGATTTTAACCTTCTTAATCCTCATTTTGCAGTTTTTCAGAAACCCCAAACGCCGCACAGGATTAAATGACCTACAAGTCATTTCACCTGTTGATGGCAAAGTGGTGGTAATCGAGGAAGTAGAAGAAAACGAATATTTTAAAGACAAGCGCTTACAGGTAAGCGTGTTCATGTCGCCAATAAATGTACACGTTACCCGTTATCCTATTGGTGGTAAAGTAGTTTTTAGTAAATACCATCCTGGTAAATATTTAGTGGCGTGGCATCCAAAAGCCAGCGAAGAGAACGAGCGAACTACCGTAGTGGTTGAAAACAAAACCTATGGCAAAGTATTGCACAGACAGATTGCTGGAGCTTTGGCCAAGCGTATAGTAAACTATGCTAAAGTTGATGATGTTGTCGTGCAAGGTGGCGAGTCTGGTTTTATAAAATTTGGATCAAGGGTAGATTTATTTTTACCTTTAAACTCCAATATAAAAGTACAGCTTAACCAAAAAGTACGTGGCGGCGAAAGTATTATCGCTGAAATTAATGAGTAATCAAGACTTAAATATAGCGTTTGAAGATGCCGTAGCCCGCATCAATGCCCATACAGAACCTTTTCCCGCAGATTTCCTACTTCGGTTGTATGCCTACTACAAAAAAGCAACCAACGACTATGGAAGACCAAAGAGCAGAACCCCAATCATCAATGCTTTTAAGACAAATGCCTTATTTCAAATCAAGAACATTACCGAAGATGAAGCGAAAGCCACTTACATAGAGTTGGTCAATAATTACTTTTTGTATAGGGAATAGTCTCCATGACCCCGAATCAAAGGTAAGGTAGTACATCGCAATAAACCCCTTGTTTCCCAATTTCTCCATAAGGCACTTCTTCAACAATAAAACCTTGCAATCGCAGCCAAGTGTTCAATCGAGTAAAACTTCTTTCAGAAATAATAACATCTTCAGAAATAGAAAACACATTACAGTTCATATCATACATTTCCTGTTTGGTAATTTCAAATACGTTTTCCTTTCTAAAAAAATTGACCAACCAGTCATATTCGCGTTCTATTAAAAAACTATTTTATGGATGATCGCTTTATCTTTTCCGATAGGCTGAAAACAACAATCCAGATGCAGGGCATTTTCTTTTGGGTCCGTATTGGATTTTCTTAAATCAAAACCTTTTACCTTTTTATTTGGAAACAATTCTTGCAAGGCTATCACGGTATCCAGATTGTTTCTTGCTGTAATATGTTCAGGGTAATCTGCTCCTGAGTATGTACCCACGAAAATAAAATCGTTCCAAACAATAATGTCACCACCTTCGGCATGGCATGCCTTGGGCAAAATAATCCTGTTTTTAGGGTTTGTTTTATTCCCGACATATCCGATGGCTTCAATTTCCTTTATCCTATTTGGCAAAATATTGGCCCTGATAATTTTATCTTCAATAACAAACGCAACGTCCCTTGAAAAAATCTGATTATAATCCTTAATAATATCAGGTCTGTAAACGGTATACACCATATTTTTCCAAAACCGCAGCAATTGCTTCCATTTCATGAACCATATCGTTTTCATTTGGATAGATTCCCGATTTTTATATGTTCAATACTTTTGGGGTCATAACAATCCTTTACTATTTGCGGTTCCTAAAATAACGGCTCTTAACCGAGATGTTAGATTTTTTATGTTAAGTTGAAATGCTATAGCCTACATATAAAAAACTCCATAATTAAAATTATGGAGTTTTTTTATTGTTTTAACTAATTATGTTTATCTTTTATCAATGGGGACAAACTTTCTTTCTGTTGCTCCAATATAAATCTGCCTTGGTCTGCCAATAGGCTCTTTTTTCAAACGCATTTCTCTCCATTGTGCGATCCAACCCGGCAAACGTCCTAATGCAAACATAACCGTAAACATATCCGTTGGAATGCCCATACCTCTGTATATAATCCCTGAATAAAAATCAACATTTGGATATAATTTTCTATCTACAAAGTATTTGTCTTCTAAGGCTTCTTTTTCAAGACCTTTTGCAATATCCAAGATAGGATCGTCAATTCCTAAATCCCCTAATACTTCATCAGCGGCTTTTTTGATAATTTTAGCTCGAGGATCGAAATTTTTATAAACACGATGCCCAAAGCCCATTAAACGGAATGGATCATTTTTATCTTTTGCTTTCGCCATATATTTTTTAGTATCTCCACCATCAAGTTTAATAGCCTCTAGCATTTCTAAAACGGCTTGGTTGGCACCACCATGGAGTGGTCCCCAAAGTGCTGAAATTCCAGCAGAAATAGATGCAAATAAACCGGCGTGCGAGGAGCCAACGATTCTAACGGTGGATGTAGAACAATTTTGCTCGTGGTCTGCATGAAGAATCAATAATTTATCCAAAGCGTTTATCAATACATTACTTTGAACATAACAAGCATTGGGCTGCCTGAACATCATTTTTAGAATATTTTCTACATATCCTAAAGAATTATCACCATAATCTAATGGCAGACCTTGTTTTTTACGAAGTGTCCAAGCCACCAGAACGGGAAATTTACCTAAAATCTTAACCACAGATTTGTACATATCCTCTTCAGAATCAACGTTTACCGAAGATGGGTTAAACGCTGTTAGAGCACTTGTTAAAGATGAGATCACGCCCATTGGATGTGCGGATTTTGGAAAAGCATCCAAAATCTTTTTAATATCTTCATCAACAATAGATTGCGCTTTAATATCATCATGAAACTTATCGTTCTGCTCTTTTGTTGGAAGTTCTCCAAATATCAAAAGGTAGGCAACTTCCAAGAAATCAGCTTTTTCAGCCAATTCTTCTATAGAATAGCCTCGGTACCTTAAAATACCCTTTTCGCCATCTAAAAATGTAATGGCACTTTCACATGATCCTGTATTTTTATATCCTGGATCTATTGTAATGACACCACCAGTAGTGCTTCTAAGATTAGTAATATCTATTGCTTCTTCGTTCTCTGTTCCTGTTATTAAAGGAAACTCATATTTTTTACCATTGATTTCTAAGGTGGCAGTATCTGACATAGTTTTTGAAAATTTGTTTTATATTATGCGGAACGCTAATTTACGAAATATCATGTTATTTTTTATGTAATAAATCGAAAAGGATTCAAGAATTAAGGCATTGATAAAATAATTTATAAAAAAAGGGACAATTAAAAATTTAATTGTCCCTTTTTGTCAAATAAAATAGAAATTGTTATTTGATTTTGAATGCTTTTTCTTGTGGGTAGTAAGCGGTATCTCCCAATTCTTCTTCAATACGAAGCAATTGGTTGTACTTGGCCATACGGTCGCTACGTGATGCAGAACCCGTTTTTATTTGCCCACAGTTTAATGCTACTGCTAAATCTGCAATGGTATTATCTTCAGTCTCCCCAGAACGGTGTGACATTACAGAAGTATATCCTGCATTTTTAGCCATATTTACAGCGGCGATGGTTTCTGTTAATGTACCTATTTGATTTACTTTAATTAGAATTGAGTTAGCGATGCCTTCTTCAATACCTCTTGATAAACGCTCTACGTTAGTTACGAATAAATCATCACCTACCAACTGCACTTTATCGCCTACTTTTTCAGTTAACGATTTCCATCCTGCCCAATCGTTTTCATCCATCCCATCTTCAATAGATATAATAGGGTATTTAGCACTTAAATCGGCTAAATATTGAGCTTGCTCTTCCGATGTTCTTACAACACCTTTATCGCCTTCAAACTTCGTGTAATCGTATTTTCCATCAACATAAAACTCAGCCGAAGCACAGTCTAATGCAATCATCACATCATCCCCTAATTTATAGCCAGCCTTATCAACTGCTTTTGCAATGGTATCTAAAGCATCCTCAGTTCCTCCTGCCAAATTAGGTGCAAAACCACCTTCATCACCTACAGCAGTACTTAAACCTCTGTCATGCAATACTTTTTTAAGATTATGGAAAATCTCAGTTCCCATTTGCATGGCATGCGTAAAGTTTTTAGCCTTTACTGGCATGATCATAAATTCTTGGAATGCAATAGGTGCATCACTATGTGATCCGCCATTGATGATATTCATCATAGGTACCGGAAGTGTATTAGCAGAAACACCGCCAACATAACGGTAAAGTGGTAATCCAAGTTCATTTGCTGCGGCTTTAGCTACTGCCAAAGAAACGCCCAAAATGGCATTGGCCCCTAATTTTGATTTGTTTGGAGTACCATCTAAATCAATCATAACCTGATCGATATGACCTTGTTCAAAAACAGATGTCCCTACTAATTCTTGAGCAATAATGCTGTTTACATTATCAACAGCTTTTAAGACACCTTTCCCCATATATGCTTTTCCACCATCACGCAGCTCTACAGCTTCGTGTTCTCCTGTTGAAGCTCCAGAAGGTACAGCGGCTCTTCCTAATACATTATTTTCTGTGATGACATCAACTTCTACTGTTGGATTTCCTCTTGAATCCAAAATCTGTCTTGCGTGGATATTAATTATTATACTCATAATTGGTTAATTTTTAAACTTTTATATTTTCAAATTTACGGTTAAATCTTGTTTTTCAGATGCTATTTTCAAAGAAACTCATTAAAAAACATCTATAACGTTTTAGTGACCTTTTTTCTTAGAAAATCATCATTATATTAAAGATTCTCATGTTATTTTTTCTTGATATTTTCGATGAACTGGTCGAAAAGATATGAAGCGTCATGCGGTCCCGGACTTGCTTCGGGGTGGTATTGTACAGAAAAACAGTTTTTGTTTTTCATGGACAATCCCGCTACGGTGTTATCATTAAGATGTACATGCGAAATCTCCAAATCTGGATGTGCTTCTGTTTCCTCTCTGTTTACGGCAAATCCGTGATTTTGTGAGGTGATCTCCCCTTTTCCTGTAATAAGGTTTTTCACAGGGTGGTTAATGCCTCTGTGCCCATTGTGCATTTTATAAGTTGATACACCGTTAGCAATGGCAATAACTTGATGCCCTAAACAGATACCAAATAAAGGTAAATCCCTTTTTATGATTTCTTTAGCTAAAGCTTGCGCTTCCACCAATGGCTCTGGGTCTCCTGGGCCATTTGACAAAAAGTAGCCATCTGGTTTAAATGCTTCCAAATCTTCAAAGGTGGCATTGTATGGGAACACTTTTATGTAAGCATCGCGTTTAGCTATATTTCTAAGAATATTCTTTTTGATACCGATATCTAAAGCGGCTACTTTATAGGTGGCGTTTTCATTACCAAAATAATACGGTTCTTTGGTGGACACTTGTGATGCCAACTCTAAACCTTCCATATTAGGTACTTCTGAAAGTTCCTTTTTTAAACCATCAATATTATCAACATCTGTAGAGATAACGGCATTCATGGCGCCGTGATCCCTTATGTAACTTACCAAAGCTCTAGTATCAACATCTGAAATAGCCAACAGATTATTTTTATCAAGAAAATCCTGTAAAGAACCATCGGCATCATCTCTTGAATAGTCATAACTAAAGTTTTTAACTATGAGCCCCGCTATTTTAATGGAATCAGATTCTACTTCATCGGCATTGGTGCCATAATTACCAATGTGCGCATTGGTGGCCACCATCAATTGACCGTAGTACGATGGATCCGTAAAAATTTCCTGATACCCAGTCATCCCTGTATTAAAACAGACTTCACCAAATGCTGTTCCCTGTTTGTTACCTACCGCTTTACCGTGAAAAATAGTGCCATCTGCTAAGAGAATGATGGCTTTTTGTTTTTTTTGATATTTCATTTTTACTTTTTGATATAAAAATTCCCGCTTATACTTCGACGACGCTCAGTAAACACGCAGGAACAAAGATTTTACAAAATTGCATAAAAAAAAGGATAAACTAAAATAGTTTATCCTTTATATTTCAAATGCTTATTAACATTTATTCTTCTTCGTCTTTTGTTTCCTTAGATTCTACTACTGGAGCAGCTGGAGCAGCCTCTGCTGGTTTAGCACCACCTCTTCTACTTCTTCTTGTTGTTTTCTTTTTGGCTTTATCTGCATTATAGATTTCATTGTAATCTACCAATTCAATCATCGCCATATCAGCATTATCTCCTAAACGATTACCCAATTTAATAATTCTTGTGTAACCTCCTGGACGGTCTGCAACTTTAGCGGCTACATCTCTAAATAATTCAGCTACTGCTTCTTTTTGTCTAAGACGAGCCATCACAATACGTCTGTTGTGTGTGGTATCTTCTTTAGATTTCGTAATCATTGGCTCAACAAATTGCTTTAAAGCTTTTGCTTTTGCAACCGTTGTGTTGATACGTTTATGCTCGATTAATGAACATGCCATATTTGCCAACATTGCTTTTCTGTGAGCAGTTTTTCTACCTAAGTGGTTTATTTTTTTCCCGTGTCTCATGACATTTTAAATTTGACACCATCTTGCTACCAGATCCATTCGGAGAGCAAATTATGAGTCGTTAATAATTATTTTTGATTTACGATTTTTGACATACGATTTCAGAAATCCAAAATCGTAAATTCTTAAATCGATTAGTCTTTATCTAATTTATACTTGCTTAAATCCATCCCGAAATTAAGGCCTTTAACGTGAACAAGTTCTTCTAGCTCTGTTAAAGATTTTTTACCGAAGTTTCTGAATTTCATCAAATCGTTTTTATTGAATGATACTAAATCTCCTAAAGTATCAACTTCTGCAGCTTTTAAACAGTTAAGTGCACGAACGGAAAGATCCATATCGATCAACTTTGTTTTAAGCAACTGACGCATGTGAAGCGATTCTTCATCATAAGTCTCTGTTTGTGCAATTTCATCAGCCTCTAAAGTGATACGCTCATCAGAGAACAACATAAAGTGGTGAATCAATGTTTTAGCAGCTTCGGTTAAAGCGTCTTGTGGTGTAATAGAACCATCTGTGATGATTTCAAAAACCAATTTTTCATAATCGGTTTTTTGCTCAACACGGTAGTTTTCAATACTGTACTTAACGTTTTTTATTGGCGTGTAAATAGAATCTGTGAAAATGGTCCCGATAGGCGCAGCAGCTTTTTTGTTTTCTTCTGCTGGCACATAGCCTCTACCTTTTTCAATAGTGATTTCCATGTTTAAACTCACTTTAGGATCTAAATTACAGATTACTAATTCTGTATTCAATACTTGGAATCCTGAAATGAATTTTTGAAAATCGCCTGCTGTAATACGGTCTTGACCAGAAATTGAAATAGAAATAGACTCATTGTCAATATCTTCTATTTGTCTTTTGAAACGAACTTGTTTTAAGTTCAATATCATTTCTGTAACATCTTCTACAACCCCAGCGATTGCAGAAAACTCGTGATCTACACCTTCTATTCTAACGGATGTGATCGCAAACCCTTCTAAAGAAGATAACAAAACTCTTCTTAAAGCATTTCCTACCGTTAAGCCATAACCAGGTTCTAAAGGTCTGAATTCGAATTTACCTTCGAAATCAGTAGAATCAATCATGATTACTTTGTCTGGTTTTTGGAAATTAAATACTGCCATATTTTTCTTCGTTTTGATTGTTATTTAGTTGCGCGGTTTATAAGTTTGAAGAAGACCAATAAACCCTTTGGCTAAATACCAATATGATTATTTATTATTTAGAGTATAATTCGACGATGAATTGCTCGTTGATATTTTCTGGAATTTGGATTCTAGCAGGAACAGATACGTAAGTTCCTTGTTTAGTATCGTTGTTCCAAGTAATCCATTCATAAACTTGACTTGAGTTTGACAAAGAACTTTCAATAGCCCCAAGTGATTTTGATTTTTCTCTTACAGCTACAACATCTCCTGCTTTTAGTTGGTAAGAAGGAATGTTTACCAACTCGCCATTAACGGTAATGTGTCTGTGGGAAACTAGTTGTCTTGCACCGCTTCTTGAAGGAGAAATTCCCATTCTGAAAACTACGTTATCCAATCTAGATTCACAAAGTTGTAACAAAACCTCACCAGTAATACCTTGTGCTGTTCTTGCCTTTTTAAATAAACCTCTGAATTGACGCTCTAATATACCATAAGTATATTTTGCTTTTTGCTTCTCCATCAATTGGATTGCGTATTCAGATTTTTTTCCACGACGCTTGTTTGC